>Ga0105238_10000300_pt1 | contig 54195 bp, 36 predicted proteins | sample KBSC34metaG_FD_81526 | JGI IMG/M metagenome (GOLD analysis project Ga0105238, IMG submission 81526) | Corn rhizosphere microbial communities from Kellogg Biological Station, Michigan, USA - KBS C3-4 metaG | ecosystem: Host-associated > Plants > Roots > Rhizosphere > Soil | place: Michigan, USA...
CAACAGCAACCCGTTGTTGACGCCGCCCCCACCAAATGGATTGGGTTTGGGACCGGTTTACACCCAGTACCAGTTGATGCAAATTATGCCCACGATGTCGGTGCAGGTGACAGATCGCCTGTCGGTCGGCTTTTCTCCGATCATTGATATGGCAAGCCTGTCTGCCGATCCAGGTGTGTTTGCCGCGCCCGATAACGCCTCGGGAAGTGGCTTTCCGACCTACCCGGCATTGACGCACGGTTCCTATCAATGGGGGGCCGGATTCCAGATGGGAGCGTTCTACGTGACCGATTCGAACTGGCAGTTCGGTGCTTCATTCAAAAGCCCCCAGTGGTTCGAAAACTTCACTTATAACGCGAAGGACCAGGTTGGCGGGGCTCGCATGGTTCAGCTCGGCGTCGATGCACCAATGATCGTCTCGGTAGGGTCGGCCTACACGGGATTTGATCGCTTCCTAATCGCAGTCGACGGTCGCTTCCTGAACTATCAGAACACAAAGGGGTTTCACGATTCTGGTTTCGCGTCGAACGGAGCAGTCAATGGTTTGGGCTGGAACAACATCTATGCGATGTCATCAGGTGTGCAGTACATGGTGACCGACGCAACCGCGCTGCGGATGGGTTACTCGTTCAGCACAAACCCCATCAGCAACGATGCCACGTTCTTCAATGTCGCTTCCCCCCTGGTCATTCAGCACGGAATTTACGTCGGTACCTCGTACAATTTCACGAAGAACTTCAAAGTCTCCTTGACGTATGCACACTTCTTCGAGAACTCGATTAGCGGCCCAATCTACTCAGGGCCCATCGCTGTTCCTGGCACCAGTGTGACATCCAGTGCTTCGGCCGATTCGGTGATCATTGGAGCGACGTTCCTGTTCTGATTTGCAGAGCGTTCCGCCCGATTTCGCGGACTGCCGCATGCTGGATATGCCTGAACTGACGCCGACAGGTCTTCGACTCGCCTGTCGGCGTTCTGCTTTTTCCGGATCTAACGACACCATCGATCTGCGCAGATCTAACGATTTGGTGAAACTCACCTGCGCCGGTGAGGTTGACGAATCAATTCGGGTCGAAAGTCCTCCACTTTCTCGATCGTTAAAAAAAGGCAACCTATGTTGAATTTGTGAACTCGACATTGCCTGGCGAAAAACAGCCTATGTCGACCGACGAAAATCGCCTGACAACCTGATGGAGGAACGGATCTCCCGGCCACAGAACATCACGCTTGCAAGGAACAACCGCGTGACGGAAAGGTAATTTAATTATGTCCCCCGAACAGACAACTTCTGCTGACGCTGCACCGGCCGTCGACTTCATCGCGCTCCTGGGTCGCTGTCTAGGCAATTTCAAGATGGTTGAACGCGTTCTCGCCATGTTTCGCGAGACGGGTTGGTCCGATCTGAATCAGTTGGAAGACGCTGTCAAGGCGGGAGACTTCCAGGCCGTTGCCGAGGTTTCGCACCGCCTGAAGGGGGCGGCGAGCAACGTGTCGGCAAGCGGGCTGCAAGCAGTGCTGGCTCGTACCGAAAAGGCGGGACTCGACCAGAACGCCGTCGAACTGGCCAGCGACCTGATTAGCCTGCGTGAGGAATGGCAGTCATTTGTCCGTTTCGCGGAAGTGTTCGCACCCACTGACAACGCTTCATCAGCGGAAATGACCAAGCAATCACAGAATTCGATGGAGGCGCAACATGCGTGTGCTGGTTGCTGAAGACGATGTCGTCACATCACTGATGCTCGTGTATTGCCTCGAGCAATTCGGGTATGACGTCACAACGGTTGACAATGGACTTAAAGCATTGGAATTGGTCCGCACGGGCGATTTCCAACTGGTAATCTCGGACTGGTCGATGCCGAAGATGACTGGCGTCGAATTGTGCCGGCAGATCCGTAAACGTCCGTCGAGCAGTTACACCTACTTCATTCTGTTGACGTCACACGGCGGAACGGAAAGCGTCGTTCAGGGGTTGGACGCGGGCGCCGACGATTTTATTACCAAGCCATTCCAGCCTGAAGAATTGCACGTCCGATTGCGTGCCGGCGAGCGATTGCTGTCGTTGGAAAGTCGCGACGTCACAATTTTCTCGCTCGCGAAGTTGGCCGAATCGCGCGATCAGGAAACAGGAGCTCACCTGGATCGCATTCGCGAATACTGCCGTATTCTGTGCGAAGATCTGTTAGATCAAGGCCCATACGTTGACCAGGTCGATGGCGACTACGTTCGCCTGGTCTATCTGACCAGCCCTTTGCACGATATCGGCAAGGTGGGGATTCCAGACAAAATTCTGCTGAAGCCCGGTTTGTTGACATCCGAAGAATTCGAAGTCATGAAGCGTCATGCCAAGATTGGTGGCGAGACGCTGGACGCCGCTTACCGCGCTCAACCCGAAGCCCAGTATCTGAGGATGGCTCGCGATATCGCCCTGAGCCACCATGAAAAATTCGACGGCAGTGGATACCCGTTGGGACTGTCGGGCCAGGAGATTCCGCTGTGCGGCCGCATCGTTGCACTGGCTGATGTGTATGACGCATTAACGACAAAACGTGTTTACAAGCCCGCGTTCAGCCACGAAACGGCACGTCAAATCATCATCGAAGGTGCAGGCAAGCACTTCGATCCGGCGATTGTCGAGGCCTTCGTCCATAAGGAAGACGAGTTCATCAAGATTCGTCAGAAGTTCGCGGACGATGATTCTCATCTGCAAACCGACGATGCGAAGGAGCCTTCGGTCTGCGTACCGCCGCCTGCTGCGAATCGAGTCACAAGCGCTCGGGAGAATTTGGTTTCCGTGGGCTAAAGTAGGGCTCAAGCCAACCTACTGCAAAGTTGAGCGCCATGAGGAAAGGACGCTCAACAATGCAGACGAACTGGTTGAACAACTCACGCACTCCTTGGTGAATCGAGGGTTGAATCAAGAATCGAGACCGGGATACAGCAATTACTTTTTCGTCACGCGCAAGAAGATGATGTTGCGGTTCTCTTCAGCAAACAGACTCATGTCCCGGATGTCCGATTCGTTGATCTCCATCGTCAGTTCGACCATGTCCTGACGCGTGCGATAGATCAGCTTCCAATCCATGAAGGCTTCCATAAAGCCAACATCACGAATTCCAGGCATGAAGTTGGCCACGACCAACTGGCCGCCAGGATTGAGCATGTTGAACAGAGTTGTCACCAGACGCTTGCCGGTATTCACGTTCAGATAGTCGAACAAACCGGTCGAATAAATGACGTCGAAATTGCCCAACTGGATTCGATTCGTAATCAGCGACGCGAACGGCGTTGGAACCGTTTCGACGCCGTAAGGACCATAGGCACGGTCGACTTCCTTCAGGCTGACTGGATCGGCATCCAATGCGACGAAGCGGCCGATGCGCCGGCGACGGACCGCCGTCGTCAGACTGGCTTCACGCAGGTGGCCTGCGGCGATCGCCAGAATGTGCTTTCCGGGTTGATCGCAAGTCGTCTGATCAATCAGATCCGCCACGAAGGCGCGTCGAGCCCGAACGCCTTCCGCCGCCGGAGCCTTGGCCGTGTAACGGTAGATGTCCAGTCCCAGCGGAGTCGCTACCGGTTCTGGCCACCGTTCTTCCGGCCCGTAGATCAGGTCGAGCAATTCCGCATCTCCCGCATAGCCGCGTGGTTTTGCAAATGCTCGTGACGTGAATGGGTCCTGATGAACGAGAGACAGGACGGCATGGGCCCGACTGTTCTGGATACAGATCTGCCAATCCTCTGGCGAGGAAGTCGCCTTCAGTTTGGCAAGTCCGCCGAAGAGCCCGTCCATTGCCCGGCCAACCATCAACTGGTCGCCGTGCGAGTTCTCCAGCAGCTGCTGGGCCTCGTTCAGAACGCCGCTTAATTCGGCGTCCCGTTCGGCTGGACTTCTGCGGACATCCAACAAAGTTTCATCTACTGCCCGTCGACTGCGAGATTTCAGTGGTGTTGTCGAATTCATGACGTGCCGGAGGTCGCTCCTCCGCTCCTGAGGTGGGGTGCTGCCCGAAACGCAGATCCGTCAGTGGATACTTTCACGTTCAACAGCGTGTACCAATATGCAATACGCATCCTAGCGTTGTCATGATGCAAATTACCTGCACTCACACCATTTTCCCGATTTCCCGCATGTTCCGTAGACTGAGCAAAACTCGCTGAAAATGCACTCAATTCCTTTTGCCAGCGGGTTTTCGGAATAATCCAAAGTTGTCAGATCAACTGCGCCGGATTCAACAGTGAAGCGTGCGCAAAACAAAGACAATGCGTCACATTCGGACATGACAGCACAAACCGCACATACGCTAAGAAGTGTATGCGGTGCGCGCCACGCGGGGACGTTGCGAAAAATCGACATCGCGTCGCTGCGTCGCCGCAACATAGAACAGAGTCAGAACTATGTTTCGATCATTTGTCCAAATTGTTGCCTGCGATCAACGCATGAACCTTGTTCGTTTGGCTGGTGTTTTTCCGATTCAATCCGGAATCGCTCCATCCACAAGGTTGTTGTCGTTCAAAGTGGTGAGTCACCAATGCGGTCTGCTGCCAACACTTTCACTGAGATCGACGAAGCGTTTCTAACAACGCATTCGCTAAGCGTGTGCGCCGTCTTCCATGACCAGTTCCAACAAATCGAGCGGCTTTCTGGTAGCTCAGGTCTGACAACCCTTCTAGCGATCGAATCTGGTACCGGGGTACCCAATGTCCTGAAGGTTGTCCCCCTGCATTCGCTGAACGCGGGCGTTCGACTGCGGTTGGAACACGAGCAGGCGGTCTTTCAAGATGGTTCGCAAGAACACTTAGAATCGTTTCGAGAAATCGGCCAAGGTGACGAGCACTGGTACTGTGTGCGACGATTCGTACCAGGACGTCCCCTGTCCGAGAGGCTGCGCGAATCGCCACTGAGCGTCGCGGAATTGCTGGCTGTCGGGCGTTGTCTGTTGTCGGCAACCCATAACCTGCATTCGCGTGGCGTACTGCATGGCAACATCAAGCCGTCGAACCTGATTGTCAGCAAGGAAAAGATTCTTTCGACGGCAACTTTAGTCGACGGCGGCCTGTGGAATGCCGGTCATGTCGATGAACAGGCATCGGGGCCGCGCCTTTCAAGTACCATGTATTTGTCGCCCGAACAGGCAGGCTTGATCGATTGCGATCTGGCCGAACCATCTGATCTCTATGCGATCGGACTCGTATTGTTCGAGTGCGCCTTAGGGCGGCCTCCTTTCCAGGAAGACAATTCCGGCTCTGTGCTGCTGCAGCACATGACGGCCAAGGTGCCGCGGTTGCGTGAATACTTGCCCGATCTGCCGCGCGCCCTGGACGATCTGATCCAGCGTTTGCTGCGCAAAGATCCACGCGATCGTTATCAGTCAGCACACGCGGTCCTGGCCGATTTGGACGCGATCGCGGCAGCCATCTCGAATGGTGACGTTGATCCTACCCTCGTGTTGGGATTATCGGATCGCCGCCGTACATTGACCGCTCCTGCATTCGTCTCACGCCAGCGCGAATTGGGCGAACTGTGCGACCACTTGGAAAATGCTCGTCATGGGCACGGTGGCCTGATTCGACTGGATGGAAAGTCGGGTCAGGGGAAGACGCGTCTGCTGACAGAACTTGCTCAACGCGGGACCGAATCTGCGTTTCGAGTGTTCCGTGGACAGGCTCAAAACGAGGTCAGCCAAAAGCCTCTGCAACTGCTCGAAGGAATCGTGCAAGAGCTATTGCTTCTGTCGCGCAGTCAACCTGAGATGATTGCCGAGTTGCGCGCACACCTCGGTCACCAGTTGGAAGCAGTTGCTGCCGCATTGCCGACCTTGTCGTCGTTGTTCGGCCGCACAGAATCAGATCAACTGGTTCCCGAAGCCTTCGGTGAAGCCCGTAGTATCGAAGCCCTGGCATCGTTTCTCGATGGCTTGGGAACGCCTGCCCAACCTGCCTTGATCATTCTAGACGACTGCCAATGGGCAGACGAAATGATGGTTCGGCTGATCGCTCGCTGGAGTGCTCGTCGGCTCTCTGACGAGGAACAGCCACGCCATGTGATGGTTGTTGTCGGATTCCGCTCTGACCAGATTGCCATCGAAGACCGGCTGAACAAACTGCAACCAACCGCCCATCTGCAACTCTCCGCTTTCGAACCGCATGAGATTCGGCAACTTGTCGAATCGATGGCGGGTCCCTTGCCGGACGACGCGCTCGACGTCGTATTGCGCCTGTCCGACGGCAGTCCGTTCATGGCGTCAGCGATGTTGTACGGTTTGATCGAGTCACGGGCGTTGGTCCCTGAAGAAAATGGCTGGCGGTTTGAACCGCTGGCGATTTCTGACTTACGCTCGTCAAATTCAGCGGCATCCTTTCTGTTACGACGCATCGAGCTGCTGCATCGAAATACGATTGAGCTGCTTTCGATCGGCGCTATGCTGGGAAAGGAATTCGAACTCGGCATTGCTGCTGCACTCACGTCGCAGACCGCCTCAGAAGTCATGTTGGCATTGGAAGAGGCCCGCCAGCGAAACCTGATCTGGCTCAGGCCATCGGCCTCGCACGCGGCCTTTGTACACGACCGGTTACGCGAATCGTTTCTGGCTCGGTTGCCCATCGAAGAACGTCAGGATTTGCACGCGCGGGCAGCCTACTACTTGAAACGTCACGCTCCCGATCGCGTCTTCGAACTCGCCTATCACTTCGATGCCGCTGGCGACAGCGAGTCGGCATTGGAACACGCCCTTGCGGCGGCGCAACAAGCCCAGAAGCAACATTCGTTGCAGGTTGCCGAGCAGCAATATCAGATTGCCGATCGAGGCGCGCAGAACGCGGAAAACTCGGTCAAGTACCGGATTGCTGTCGGTTGGGGCCAAGTACTGATGTTGCGCGGCCACTATGACAGCGCCGCCCCCAAATTTGCACGAGCTGCGGAATTGGCCGAAGGTCCGGTCGCTCGAGCACAAGCAACCTGCAAGCTAGGCGAGTTGGAATTCAAACACGGAAACATGGAGACGGCGACGCGTGCCTTCGAACAGGCCCTGCGTCAGTTGGGACGCTGGGTGCCGCGCAATCCTGTCTCCATGCTGGTCTTCTTCCTGTGGGAAGGATTTGTACAGGCGTTGCACTCGCTGTTTCCAGCGCTGTTGATCGGACGTATTAAGACAGAACCCAGCGAAGCCGAACTGCTCAGCTATCGAATCTTCAGCCGATTAGCACATGGTTACTGGTTTACTCGCAGCAAGACGCACGTCCTTTGGACTCATCTGCGTGGCATGAACCTGGCCGAAGAATATGCCCCAACGCTGGAACTGGCTCAGTCGTATTCCGAGCACGCTCCCGCGATGAGCCTGGTGCCGTGGTACTCGCGCGGCGAACAATATGCCCTCAAGTCGTATGAAATCCGCCGCAACTTGCAAGACTTGTGGGGCCAAGGTCAATCGTTGCACTATCTAGGCATCGTGCTCTATAGCGGTTCGAAGTACGCAGACTGCGTCGAGCAGTGCCGTGAAGCAGTTCGTCTACTCGAACGCACCGGCGACTTCTGGGAAGTGCATATCGCTCGTTACCAGATTGCGGCGGCCCTGTACCGAATGGGTGATCTGGAAAGTGCCGTCGAACAAGCCAAGCTGATTCACAAATCGGGTTTGGAACTCGGTGACCACCAGGCGTCGGGCATCAGCCTGGATGTCTGGGCACGAGCGACACCGAAAGCGGTTCCGGCTGCCTCTCTGCAAACCGAACTCGAACGAGTGCGTCCAGACGCACAAGGTTCGGCCCAAGTATTGTTGGCCGAAGGAACAAGGTTGATGGGAGGGAATGACTACTCTCGCGCCACCGAAGCTTTCGAAAGAGCGCTGCGAATTGCCGGCAAAGCCGGCGTGATGAACGCGTATGTCGTGCCAAACGTGGCATGGTTGGCGACTTCGCTGCGTTCACGAGCCCAGTTCGATCTCAGTCCCATTCCACGGCACCGAACGCGACTGTTGTGGCGAGCACGATTTGTCGCTTTCCGCGCGGTCTGGCTGGCTCTGCGATTCCGCAATGATCTGCCGCACGCCTTGCGTGAGTTGGCTCTCGTCCTCGCATTGTGTGGTGGCAACTGGCGGTCGCGCAAGCTGCTCAACTTCAGTCTCTCTGTCGCCCAACGACAGGGGGCCGCCTACGAATATGCACAATCGTTGAAGGCCCGTGGCGAACTGGGTCATGAACTGAGCTGGCCCGACGCTCAGTCAGATATTGATCGTGCCATTGCTGAATTGCGAAATTTCACCCTGGCAATCGAAAACGCTACGGCCTCGAACGTCACGGCGCAACCCGCAACGATTTCACTGCTCGACCGCTTTGGCGGCCTGTTGCGTGCCGGACGCAAGATCGCGTCGGCCCTGTCGCCTGATGCGGTCTTTGCCGAAGTGCGCGACGCGGCTCGGCGACTGCTGCGCGGCGAACACTGTGAACTGATACCGCTTCCGCAAGCGCGCCGCGGCTCGTCTGATTCGCCAGATCAGATTCTTGCCGGGCTGATCGAACGAGCTTTGAACGAAGGTCATGCCGTTGTTCACGTCGACGAAGAGACTTCTCTGCATCGACCAGACCATGTGACATCTGCCGCGTCGTCATTGCTGTGTGCCCCGATTTATGTTCGCGGTCAGTCAGTTGCCTGCCTGACCGTAACCCATGACAACGTCCGAGGATTGTTTGGACAGGACGAAGAGCGACTGGCCGACTTTATCGCCGCGATCGCCGGCGCGGCTCTCGAAAATGCCGATGGCTTCTTCCAGTTGCAGCAACTGAATAGCACGCTGGAACAGCGCGTGGCCGAACGAACCGCCGCCGCCGAAAAGCGTGCTCACGAGCTGGTGCTGTCGAACATCGAGCTCGAGCGGATCGCGATCGAATTGCGACAGACAGAGGATCAACTGCGCGAAGCGAAAGATGCGGCGGAAAACGCCAGCCGTGCGAAGAGTCAATTCCTGGCCACGATGAGTCACGAAATCCGTACGCCAATGAACGGCATCATCGGTATGACCAATCTGGCGCTGATGACTCGCCTGACGTCGCAACAACAAAGTTACTTGACTGTCGTGAAGCAGTCGGCCGATTCACTGTTGCGATTACTGAACGACATCCTGGATTTCTCGAAGATCGAAGCGGGACGCTTGGAACTGGAATGTATCCCGTTCGATTTGCACGAAACCGTGGGCGATGCGGTTCGCATCCTGTCCGTCCGCAGTTCGCAAAGTGGCCTGGAATTGATGTACCAGATCGATCCAGGTGTGCCGATACTGGTGACGGGAGACTCGGGTCGGCTGCGTCAGATCTTGGTCAACCTGATCGGTAACGCGATCAAGTTCACGTCCGAAGGCGAAGTCCTGGTCCACGTTGGTGTCAAAGAACGCCGCGACAATCAGGTGGAATTGCACTTCGCCATCCGCGACACAGGCATTGGAATTTCACCCGAACAACAAAGCCGGATTTTCGAATCGTTTAGTCAGGCCGATAGCTCGATCACGCGACGATTTGGTGGAACGGGCCTGGGCCTGTCCATTTCGTCTCAACTCGTCCGACTGATGAATGGCGAGATCTGGGTCGACAGTGAACTGGGCCAAGGTAGCACATTCCACTTTACAGCTCGATTCGACCAGTCGGCCGATGTCGCGCAGGCAACTCAAGAACTTCCACTGTTGCCAGCCGTACCAGTTTTGATCGTTGACGACCACGCCACCAGCCGCCGAGTGTTGAACGAAACATTGACACAGATGGGCTTAATGCCGCAGGTCGTTCACAACGCACCGACGGCGTTGATTATGATGCAATATGCGATGACGGCGAAGGCACCTTATCGCCTGGCAGTCATCGATTCGACGATGCCCGGACAAGACGGTTGGGCGCTGGCGGAAAAGATCCGCACCATCCCCGACTACGCCGATTGTCCAATCATCATGCTGGTTCCCGCTGGTGATATCGATCCAGACAAACGTGCAGATGAGTTGCTGTCGAAGACCTGGTACTTCACCAAACCTGCGAAAATCTCGGAGTTGTCGAACGCCATCCGGGAAGCACTCGGCCAAGAACTGAAACCCGGTAGCGATGTTGCATCGATCGTCGCGGCCTCGGACCGGTCACTACGAATTCTGCTCGTTGACGATGCTCCGGTCAATCAGGAAGTGGCGCGCGGTCTCTTGGAAATGTCTGGCTATCACGTTGAGGTTGGCAACAACGGACGCGAAGCGGTCTCGATGGTCCGGAACGGCGAATTTGACGTGGTGCTGATGGATCTGGAAATGCCTGAAATGGATGGCATCAGCGCAACGATCGCCATTCGCGAATTCGAGAATGGCACAGACCGCCGCATTCCAATCCTTGCGATGACCGCCCATGCGATTTCCGAAGTCCACCAACGATGTGTCCTGGCAGGAATGGACGGCTATTTGACCAAACCCATTCAGCCGTCCGAATTGTTGGCTACCCTGGAAAGAATTCAGGCTCGACTGATTTCTGTTGGTCAAACTTCGGTGGCGATCGCGGAGATCGATTCGGCTCCGTGCCTCTAGTCGTCGATCCGTCCGCCAAATCCGCCGAATGCAGGCTCGATCGGCGTCTCCGGTATTGGCCTGCTCGAAGTCCGTAGTCGACGCATCGGCAAGGACAATCTCGTGTATTGCACGATGGACGCCGATATCGACAATCTCAATTGTCCCGCTGGTACCGCCACACAGTGGCGCATTTGTCGATTTAGAGTTTTCCTCGATCGGAGTGATTCTATGAAGGTTTCCGGTACAGGAGCATTGGTTGGAGCTGCCGTCGGTGCCGTCGCCCGCAGTGCGGTCGTTCTACTGAATCTGGGCGACCAGGTCCCGGTGGTCTTCGTCGTGCCCTCTGCCGTCATCGGTGTGTTTGTCGGCCTAATTGCCGGTGGAATCGGAAAACCAGCGTGGGGAGCCGCGGTCGGGGCCGTCTTATCCGCGGTTGTCTTCGAATTGTTCATGCTTCCATGTGCATCGCTCATCGGGACCTTCGGGTCTCTGACCGGCAATTCGCAAGCACAAGGCAAATTCCTGCAGGGCACTGTGATCTACGCCGCTGAGATGGGAATCGCAGGACTGTTGGCTGGAGCTGTCGGTGGGTGGCTCGGATACCGATCTGAGCATTCTCAGAAAAAAGCAAACGACAGCGTCACTGGAGCAACGCCATCGGCGTAAAGCCCTCGAAGAATCTGTGACAGAGCGTTAAATCGGCACGCTTCATCACCTCGTCGGACCTCATGCCCCATTCAACGATGTGAGCCGCTATTCCGCAGACCTTTCATCGATATCGTCGTCCGATGAGATCTCGTTGCCCGCAGGTGGTTCACTGGGATTGCTAATTCCCATCGCAGATTGGGTAGCACAAACCTTCGAGCAGGCCCTTTACGCAGGCGCATGCCGGCCTCGCCGGCCGAACAGGTAGGCCACCGCCCCGGTAATCCAGATCAAATGGTAAGCAAACGTCGCACCGCGAATTCCCGCTGGTCTGGGAACGTAGATGTGCGATACCCCGGTCGAATCGACTTCGTAGAACACTTGATCGTTCCAATACCGAGTTCCAGGGGGAAACTGCGGTTGAAAAACGTCGTCCGTCAATCCCTGGTTGATCGAGCATTCCGTGATGTCGATGCGTTGCGATTCTTGCAATGAAGGTTCCACTGACCCCGAGTCGCTGGACGTGGACTGATGTCGCGGAACGACGAAATGCTGTTGTATGACTTGTTGCGGATAGCTGACCCCGTTTGATTCGAGCCAGCCCTTGGCGGCGACGTCAAGGACCATGAATAGCGCGTCGGCTTCGAACAATTCGCGACGTATTCGAATTGGCCAAAAACCTCGGGTCACGTTCATCGTCACGCTGCATTTCAATCGCTCCTGAGGCTGGCCCTGTTGCATGGTCTGTGTTTCGAAGACGAAATCGATCAGCCGTTCCCCGTCAATCTGCCGATCGGAGACAAACTGAAACTTCCCGTTTCGCAGCCGGGAACCAAGTGACAACGCGGGCGACAGCATTTGTGACGGTTGCATCAGGCCAGACTCCACCGTCAACAGTGGTGGATGAGTCCCCATCGATGCACTGATGACCGACGCCTTGGCCTTCGTGCGACCGCCCGTCCCTGCTTCGTAATCTGCAACGGATTTGCCATCGAAGATCAGTCGGCGTCTTTTCGAGCCATTTGAATTCTGTAAGGTCCAGGCAATTGCGTTTGACCGAACGAACAATTCACAGACAGCATCCTCATCGCGTGGTTCTGGCTTCTCAATTTGTCGTTGTCGGCGTTGCCGCTCTTGAGATTCAACCTCGGACCTATACTCGTAAAACGTGTCCGTTCGGTGACGTTGCCAGTCAAACTTCAGATGCAGATCATGAATCTGTAGGGCGCGTTGCTGCATCCCTTGAATCAGTTCGTCGACTGAGACGTTCTCTTGTGAGAATCCCTGCCGACCGCTGAAAAGCAGGGTCAGGCCAGCTACGAAAAGCGTCAAGCGTGTCGCTGCGACTGGTGATACGATCTGCCGTCGTGCCAATGCGGTCGTGATGATGACAACGATCAAGGTCAATCCAAAAGCGACTGGATACCCTTCACTGAATGGGTCGAAGGACTTTCCTGCGTTGTGATGAGAAACGAGCCGTTGATGCACTTTCATGACATCAAACGAAGATTCGATTGGGATCGATTCGATGATCGTATTGAAAGCAAACCACAGCATGATTGCCGCAATTCCCGCAGGTATCGGCCGTCGCCAATGACAGACTGTCGCAACGGCTAATGAATAGACCAGGACATGAATCAGGGGCATGCAGGCCAGATAGATGATTCCCGTTCGCTCGTTCGTCGGATGCATCTGGTGGTTCCAGCCGATTGCGGCCGGAATCAAGTCCAGAGCACCAATCACAGCGATCAGCCCCACGAAGAATTTGATCCAAAACCATGTCGTCACCGGAATGGGCCTGGATCTCCAGAAGCGTTCGAGGTCCGGCTGTAACTCTGCGCCGAAGACGCCGACACCGACGATGCTGGACCACAAGATTCCCACATACCAACTGTCCGCCGGGACGGCACCGCGCAACCATTCGACTGTTCCGATGATGCCTGACGGGTGCTCGCCGATCAGCGAGAAGAGTGCGATCACGACGGCAATCATCAGGCCACACAGACTTAATGGCAACGATTGCCGCAAGGCTAGCCAGGCCAGCGAAGACATCTGGCTGCGTCCGAAGACCGGTATCGGCCCTGCTAAAAGAGGCAACCAGGCGAGCCACTTCCGAGACCGAGAAACGGCCGATATCTGTGTGTTCAGATGGCAACCATAACGCCTCGTGAAGGCCCAGGCGAGCGCCAATGACATGCACAGATTGATGGCCAACGGACCGACAATCAGTGGTGCAAAGTCCAGATCTGCATAGCTCGACCCGTCCATCTCTCCAAAGCCGTAACTGATCAACAAGGAGTTGGGGATCAGCGCACCCGCCCAATCCGCCAGCAGGTATTGACCAGATCGTTCGAGTTGACGTCGGAGCGATGTAAACACCACAAACAAGGGCGCTATGACGGCACTAGCAAACCCAACTGTTGTTTCTGATCGACACCAGGTTCCGATCCAGCACACCAATGTCGACACTTCGACTGCATAAGCAATCGCGATAGCGGTCGTCGCCCAAAGTGTGCCGATAGCAAAAGCGGGCGAGACGTTGTTCCTTTCAGGAAGGCTCAATTCATGCGGCAAGAATTCTGCTTGTTCGATAAGGCCCGCCCCCAGCAACACAGACGACACGACCGTTCCAATCACCATGGGAATGATCAGGCAAAGCCATAGCCCCCACAGCCGCGTCCAGGCAAGGTGACTCAGAGGGATTGGCAACGCGGCTGAAAACTTCAAGGTTCGTTCGGAATACTCCCCGTGAACCGTTCGCATCGACAGGAAAATCGAACCGAGCAAACCGAAGAGATGCATGACGTGATAGGACGAAGCGACGAAGGCGCGCGTTCGGTATTCCGTTTCATACGCGAGGCAATATCCGAGAAAAGCCAATAACAGAATCGTCCCATACCAGACGGTACTGCGCCGTTCAGCCCATTCTTTTTGCAGCAGACTGCGAAATTGTCGTGACATGGATTCACTCACTTCAGGTCTAGTAGCGCCAACAGGCGTCTTGTGTTGCACAACGCACATCTCGTTCGATCACGATGGCGCGACCTCGGACCACCGTTGCGGCCGACCAATCACAAATGCCTCGAAAATATCGTCGAGCGTCATACCGCGCGGCTCGATCGCATGCCCGTTGGCGGCGAGTTCCTGTGCGAATCGCGGGGCCCCATCGACGACGATCTCGACCTGATCACCCTGCTGGTGGACATCTAACAGGCCAATTGGAGCTGGTCGGTGCTGTACGACTTCGCGTGGCAGGACCAACCTTTGAATGTCTTCTCGCAACGCTTCCGTCGTGCCCTGCCGTACGATTCGACCGCGATCGAGTATCCCCACCACGTCGGCGACCGCCTCGACTTCGTCCAAGAGATGTGAACTGTAAATCACCGTCCGCCCTTCCGCCTGCAGGTGTTCGACCAGATCGCGGTTGAATTCCTTCCGCGAGACGGGATCGAGTCCCAAAGCGGGATCATCCAGGATCACAACTTGTGGAGCATGTGCCAGTGCGAGAACCAGGCCCAACTTGACGTTCTGACCTTTTGACAACAATTCGACTCGAACACGACGAGGAATCTCGAATCGATCCAAGTATTGCTCAGCCAATCGATCATTCCAATCGTGATAAAAAGGCGCGAGAAATCGGCACAATTCCGTCGCGGTCATCCAGCCGTACATCGACTGGTCCTCCGCCAGATATCCCACGCGCCGACGCAGCGTCAGTGACTCACTGGTCGGATCACAGCCAGCGACGCGAATGCATCCTTCATCGGGTGGTAGCAATCCCAGCAGCGTGCGAATAATTGTGGTTTTCCCGGCGCCATTGCGGCCCAGTAATGCAAACGTCTGGCCCTCCGGAACCTCCAATGAGACGTCCTTCAGCACGACGTGCGAACCGAACGACTTGCGCAACTTTTGAATCGAAATCGCGGAATCAGTCATGGAATGTCTCGTTGATGACAGATGATCTGAAGAAAGTACAAACACAACATTGAACGACATCACTGCTGTGATTTTCGTGCCGCAGCCAGAGCCGATGACAACCGGGCTCGCAGATCTGCACCGGAAAATCCCAGCAATAGCCCTTGATGCACGAGCGAATCGAATTCGCGACCAAATTTGTCGCGTTGATGTTTCAATTGAGAGTCGGCTTGCTGCGGTGGTGGACACACATACGTGCCATCGCCATGCCGCAGTTCGATCAATCCATCCGCCGCGAGTCGCTCATAAATGCGAAAGACTGTATTCACATTCACCGCCAGTTGCTGAGCCAACTCGCGCACGGAGGGCATTTTCTGCCCGACGATGAGTGCCCCGGATAAACACTGTGATCGCAATTGCTCGGAAATCTGCCGCGAAATCGGCACCGACGAACCACGTTCGATATGCACAAACATTCCGTTCGCCTCCTCAAGTGTACACAGAACTATAACAGTGATCTGTACGCAGTCAAGAGTCTGTTCCGAGAAATCATTCGATGTGGAACGGGTGCCCCTCACAATTGCAGGTACGAGTGGGTCGCTTGACCACCGGGGTCTCAATTCGTCACCTTGATCCCACACGTCTGTTTTTGATGTTGGATGAAAGGGAGTTGATGGTGGGAGTGGGAACCAGGAAAGTCTTCGAGGACGATCGAGTCATCGTCTGGCATCTGGATCTACAACCGGGCGAACATGGGGATCGACACACCCACAAACTGGACTATGTTGTCAAGGTTATCTCGGGATCAACCTTAGAAGTGGCCGGCCCAGACGGAGAAGTACTCGATACAGTCATTTTGGAATCCGGTGGCGCAGTCGCTTTTCGAGTGCAAGGAGATTTGATCCTGGCCGATCGGCCGGGGTATCCCGCTGTTCCAGCAACGCACAGCGCGCGCAACATCGGGTCAAGCACCTTTCGGGAGGTGTTGATCGAATTCAAAGAACAGCCCGCAAGTTGATCTCAATTGCGGTAATTGAGGTTTAAGTGCGGCTTCGATTGCGACGCAGGTTACTCGCTGAACGGGCCGATGAGATAGAGCAGGACACGATGCGGAAGATTTTACTTGTCCGTCATACCGACTACTGAGATTCAGCCACATCGAAATACAATGCGCCAGACGAGAGTTGAAATCGATTCTTACCCACATAGATCATCAACGTGGCGGTGACATGATATTTACCGTTCGGAAGGGAGTACTGGAGAAGAACGTCGTCCTGGGAGTGTTCGCTTCTGACGATCTGAAACGCCGCAAGTTCACCAAGGTTCTTATAATGCTGTTGCGGGATGAGTCTACCGGTCACGTCATCGTTGAGTCGTCTAATGTTTTCCGACCCCAATTTTTTGTAGTTCGCTGACAAGGGGGCGGGGAAGAATCGAGGATTCGAGTCTGTGCGTTCAAGGGGTTTACATTCGACCGTTTCGGCATCGTCAACGCGCGAGACATGCAGTAGATCCTTACACGCGTCCGTCGGTTCAAAGCCGGTATCGATTTCCTCCGGGCCGCTGTTCTGAAGGAAGATTGTTACTCGGGGTCGATCTCCAGGTTGGAACTTCCCGGGCGGATTGACCTTGTCATGCCATGCGAGGCCCAATCGGACGCCATTCGTCGGCTGTGACCATTGAATCTCCTTTTCATTCTCACTCGACTGATTTCCCCCTGGGTGATTTGGGGTTGATCTCGCCGGCGTCTGGGCAATGGTCGTCGCGCGCTTTTCATTTTTGTATTCCGATGGCCCCGCCTCATTTCCGTCCTTGACTGGATCGTTGATCGTGAGTTCCTCTCGATTGATTTCTGTGCTCACAACGCGGGAGACCTGTGGCACAATTTTGACCGTCTGCCCACCGCCTCGATTGAGCGTTACGGTGCCGTTGTCGACGACCAAATCATTCATGTTGCCGTCGATTTCGACAATGTAATTGCCTGCCGCCAGGCGCAGCCGTTGTTTCGAATGAGACACCGTCAGTTTCTCGACGGTCTTGTCTCCCTGCCTGACGCGGATCGGAACATTCTCTGCATCGGTTTCGATCGTGAGAGTTCCTTTGCTCCATTCCAGGACAATGACCACGCTTGCCATCATCATCAAGCACACGGCGACACAAGCGGCGACCCATTTGCCTGCTGGACCCCGATCCAATCGACGACCCTTAGAATTCGCCACCTGCAATTCAATCGGCAACGCAAATGCCGTTGGTTGTTGAACGTGGGCCAGGCATTGTTCAAGAAATCTTGCAACTTCGTCCGCTGAGCGATATCGCTCTTCAGGGAGTTTTGCCATCAACTTGACAATGATCGCACACAGCCACGCGGGAATACTTGGATTGATCTCTTGAATTGATCGCGGCTCGTCATCGGTAATACGGCGCAGTACCGCAAGACTGGTCTCGGCTCTGAACGGCGGTCGGCCCGTGCACATGGCATACAGCACCCCGCCGAGACTGAACAGATCACTCCGAGCATCGACTGTGTCGCCCGAGGCTTGTTCGGGCGACATATATTGCGGTGTTCCAGGATGAAAGCCGGTTTGGGTCAGAGTCGCATCGTCGGCTGCCCGAGCCAAGCCGAAATCGGTAATCAGGGCTCGTTCGACACTGGGTTCCAGCAGGACATTCGACGGCTTGATGTCACGATGCACGAGGCCCTGCTGATGAGCCGCCGCCAGACCAGCGGCGGCCTGCATGCCAATGCGCAAGATTTCACAGAGTTCCAATGGTCCTTCGCGATCAATCCGCTCCTGCAATGATTCACCGGCGATATATTGCATCACGAGGAACGGCGTCTCCCGTTCGGTCTCGACAGTGTGAATCGGCACGACGTGGTCATGGATGACGGCCGCGGCCGCTCGCGCTTCACGTATGAATCGCTTTCGAGCTGACCCGTTGCCAGCCAGGTGCGGCAAAAGCACTTTGATGGCAACGGGACGATTCAACTCGGTGTCGAAGGCCTTGAAGACGACACCCATCCCACCCGAACCAACCCTCTTTTCAACGTCGTAGCGTCCCAGCTTTCCGAGCATCTCAGGATGCGATGGCGGAGATAACAACCGTTGTGCTATCGATTCAGTCCACTCAATCGGCGGCTCGCCCCAGTGCGTCGTCCGCAGCGCGCCGAGTGCACCTAGTTCATCATCACTTTCTGCACTGGTTGATGTCGACAAAGCCTCGGCGACCTTTATCCAGTCTTCGTGGCTGGCCGCCAATTGTTCGAGCCGCAATTGACAGTGAGTGCAGTGTTCGACGTGCTCGATCAATGCCTCGTGGTCCGACCTGCATTCGCCGCATCGCAAGACCATCAGCAGTTGTTCATCATCACAGCGCATCGTCTTGTCGCTCATTTGTGCTCCTCGTAATGCATCACGACTTCTTTGATCCGCGCCATGACACGGCTGCAGGCGAAATAGATGTTTCCGGGGCGCGTTCGCAGTTGCCTGGCAGCCTCTGCGACCGCGATCCCTTCGACACGAGTCAGCCAAAACGCCTGCCAGGTATGTTCCTCAATCGCATTCTGAACCTTTGCCGCAGCCCACTGAAACACAGCTCGCTCGTAAGCCAAATCCAGTTGTGACGAAATGTCCTCGACGGCAGGCATTGCATTCAGTAGTCGTGCCCCTTTGTCGCCATCCTGACCCAGCGGTCGTGTGGCTCGGCGCGTGATCATGTCAGCCGCTTCATTGTGAGCGATCCGCAGCAACCAGGCTCGAAACGCACCCCGATCATCTCGTTCCAGCCATTGCGACACGGATCGCGCCACCGCGAACAACACTTCCTGGACCAAATTATCTGCATCCGCCGGCTGAAAACCTCGCGCCCGCGACACGCGAAATATCACGGGTGCATAAAGTTCAACAAACTCGTCCCACGCATTCACATCGTCCGCGTTTTGCAGTCGAAAAATCAGACTGGCTCGTGTCTCGGGTAGGCTCACAGGCATCGGCAATATCCAAAGTGATGATGGCCATCATCCATTAGACCGGCTTCGCTGACGAATTCTTGCGCGACACACAGAGAATTCTTCAGGATCTGTCACTCAGGAATGAATGTATTCGGCATGGCGACAGCATGCAGGCCGTAGTACAGTTTTTGGGCGGTTTGTGGCGACCCTCATGGCTCGACCCAGTCTCCCTTTTTGACAGGCAATAGAATGTCGTCAGCACAACGGATCATGGAACGAGTTCAAACTCTGCTTCTGGCGATCGTCTCGATGGTTGTGTTTCCTTGCTTCGCGGAAGAGAGTCCACGTGTTTCAGAGACCTTGCCGACCGGTGTTGATCTTCGACCAGAAATAAAGAATCTTGGGCTCAGTCAACGTCGACAAGGACGCCGCGGAACGTGCTCGGTTTTTGCGACAGTGGAGGCAGTGGAATTTGCCTGTGCCAGACAGAAGGGCGCAGGCACCGCACTCAGTGTGGAATTTGCGAATTGGGCCGCGAATGAGGCGACGGGACGGCAGGATGATGGGGACTTCTTCCATAACATCATCAAGGGCGTCGAAAAACACGGCCTCTGCCCCGAAACAGAGATGCCGTATCATCGTCGTTTCTCACGCGAAACGGCCCCTTCAAAGGAGGCCCAGCAACAAGCGGCCGATTTTCTTGAGCAGAACGCATTGGACTTCCACCGGATCAAAGATTGGAACCGCACCCCCGGCCTGGATGATGCCGATTTGCAAAAGGTCAAATCCGTTCTCGCCTCCGGCTATCCAATCAGCGCGGGATCGTATCACAGCGTTCTGTTTGTCGGCTTCGAAGACGACGCTTCTCTTCCCGGAGGAGGACGTTTGCTGATTTCGGATTCCAACTTGAAAGAGACCGAGATCTCGTATCAGGCGGCAAAGCAGCGATTCTGCGATCTGTTTTGGGTCAGCGTCACACCAAAATCTGAACTACCGAAAGGTACGGGTGAGTGACTCGCAATCGTATACAGCTCACTGTAGCGAAGAATTGGCGTGTCTATACGACGCAAACGATTATTTCAAATTGAGTTGCAGCACAACGACAGGCGGCCCATCGACACAGGATCAGTTCGCGGCCTCTCCCGCACTGACAATCACTGCAATCGTCAGGCGAGATACGACAGACACCCACTGATCACCTCGAAAAATCAGTCCTTCCTAGCCACCTTGAAGTGGTGCGCGGAAAGCGACTTCAACGATGATTTGACCGGGATACGTCGTCGGGAATCGCGACTATTGACGGTAATTAATGCCTCGGCACTCGAATGAACCCAGCCCGATTGAGTATGTGCGGTTTTCGGAGCAAATATCGAGCGTCATGGCAACGCCTTGACCGTGCGTCAGAAAGAATCCTTGCTCACGCTGGAAAACAGTTTTCACCTGCTCCCGCAAGTTACGGAAACCCGAACTGCATCACGAGTTATGGGGCGAATTCCGTCAAAAGCGGTCGTCGATTCCTGAATTTACCGTTGGATAACTGAATCGCCAGCGAAGCAGTCTTGTCATCGTCCGATGTGGAAACATAATACATGAACTGGCGTTCGCATATTCGATTCAGATTTTACAATTTTGGGTCGGCAACGAATTGAATCCGTCAAGCTTTTTTGAAATGCAGATTGAGGGTTCAAACGTCACTAACGACTGCGGTCAGAGCGGTCAACACGCCAGAGCGCGGGCAGCGAAATCGTCTCGCGATGACGAAAGAAAGGACAGATCTCATTTTATGAGATTGCGTCTTCAGGTTGAATGAAACAGTCCAGCTCCCGGCGCAAGTCGATTTGCTGTTTCAGCTTCAGGGTGAAGTGTTCTCAAGCAGTGTCGGATTTGGTCATGTGTCGGTTTTCCGAATCAACGAGCAAAAAAGAATGAATCTTTCATCGTTCCGAATCTTTGGCTTGGCACTCATTGCCCTCTCGATTCCGGCTTGCAACGCGCACCGGGAAGAGCATGTGCACGAAGTTCATAAAATTACGGCGACGACCCCCCAGTTGCGGCCCGTCACGCTGACTCAACAGTTCGTTTGCCAGATCCACTCACAGCGGCACATCAAAGTTCGTGCGCTGGAGACGGGGTATCTCGAAGCCATCCCCGTCAAGGAAGGTCAAGCGGTCAAGAATGACGATTTGCTGTTCAGCGTCCGGCCAATCCTCTATCAGTCCAAGTTTGAGGCCGAAAGCGCAAAGGCGCGGCTCGCTCAGTTGAAATTGAATTATACGAAGAAGTTGGCCCAGGACAAAGTTGTCTCGCCAAACGAAGTGGCACTGCAGGAAGCGGAATTGTCGGAAGCCAACGCCAAGGCGCAACTGGCCAAAGCCGAGTGGGATTTTGCGACCGTCAAGGCTCCATTCGATGGCATCGTGGATCGTCTGTACCACCAGCAGGGTAGTCTAGTTCAAGAAGGCGAAATACTGACCACGCTGTCCGACAACAGCCTGATGTGGGTGTACTTCAACGTTCCTGAAAAAGTGTATCTCGAATACATGAGCAACTTGAACGATCACGAAAACGATGTGGTCGAACTTCAGTTGGCTAATCATCAGAAGTTCGAAGGCGTGGGCAAGATTGGTGCGATCGAAGCGGACTTTAATAACGAGACGGGCAACATCAAGTTCCGCGCCGACTTTCACAATCCTCATCGCTTGCTGCGTCACGGTCAAACGGGCACGATCCTGATCAGTCGAGTGCAAGACGATGCCATCGTCATCCCTCAACGAGCAACCTTCGAAGTTCTCCAGAAGCGGTACGTGTTTGTTGTTGATAAAGACAATGTGGCACACCAGCGTGAGATCGTTCCGCAGACCGAGTTGGAAGATCTGTACGTGATCAAGAGCGGACTGGGGGTCGACGACAAGATCGTGTTGGAAGGGATTCGCCAGGTTCGCGACGGCAGCACGGTGGAATACGAAGACCGCAAAGTGGACGAGGTTGTTGCCAACCTGAAATATCACGCTGAATAGTCGCGGTCTCTTCCCGCCGAATTACGGAATCTTCTCGGACGCGCAGAAAATATGTTCTCACAATTCCTCCGCAGACCAGCATTGTCGATCGTTATCTCGATCATCATCCTGTTTCTGGGTGGATTGTCGATCAAAACACTGCCAATCTCGCAGTTCCCATCGGTTGCACCGCCAAGTGTTGTCGTGACAGTGGCCTTCCCGGGTGCCAGCGCAAACGTGTTGGTCGATTCGGTGCTCGTCATCCTGGAACAGGCCATCAACGGGGTGGCCGACATGCGCTACATGGCTTCTGCCGCCACCAGCGCTGGCGAAGCCACGATCATGATTATCTTCGAGCCCGGCACGGATCCGAACGTCGCCGTGTTGAACGTCCAAAACCGTATTCAAACGGTGAAGAACCGTCTCCCTCCGCTGGTCGAGCGTGAAGGTATCATCGTGATGCAGGCGATGACCAGCATGTTGATGTATGTGAACATCTACAGCACGGACGAATCACACGACCAGAACTTTCTCTATAACTACACCTTCGTGAATCTGCTGCCGGAAATTAAGCGAGTTCGCGGCATCGGCAGCGCCACCATTCTCGGTAGCCGTCAATACGCGATGCGGGTCTGGCTGAATCTGGACCGTATGCGAGCGTACAACGTTTCCGCCGACGATGTTATGAAAGCGATCGGCGAGCAAAGCATGATCGGTTCGCCGGGTCGACTGGGCCAGGCGACCGGTCGAACCTCGCAAACAGTCGAATATGTGTTGACCTGGGTGGGCCGCTACAACAAGCCCGAGCAGTATGAAAACATCGTCTTGAAGGCGAATTCAGAAGGCGAAATTCTGCGTCTGAAAGACGTCGCCGACGTCGAACTGGGGCCTTCGTATTACAACATTTATTCGGATATCGACGGCCATCCTTCCGCGGCCATCGTGCTTAAACAATTGCCTGGCACGAATGCCGCTGTCGTCATCGAGGAAGTCAAACACAAACTGAATGAAATCAAGAACAGCCAATTTCCGCCAGGCATGACGTTTGAGGTGAGCTATGACGTTTCAAGCTTCCTCGAGGCATCCATCGAGCAGGTGCTGCACACGCTGTTTGAAGCGTTCGTGCTGGTGTCGCTCGTGGTGTATCTCTTCCTTGGTGATTGGCGATCGACGCTGATTCCAACGCTGGCGGTTCCCGTTTCACTGATTGGAACCTTCTTCTTTCTGCAATTGCTGGGGCTCTCGATCAATCTGATCACACTGTTCGCGCTGGTGCTGGCAATCGGTGTGGTAGTCGACGACGCAATCGTTGTTGTGGAAGCAGTGCATGCCAAGATGCATGAAAAGCATCTGTCCCCATACGTGGCGACCAAAGAGGTCGTTAACGAGATCAGCGGTGCCATTATCGCCATCACGCTGGTGATGACGGCCGTGTTCGTTCCTGTGACCTTTATGACAGGTCCTGTCGGTACATTTTATCGCCAGTTCGGTATCACGATGGCCACTTCGATCATCCTGTCCGGTGTCGTCGCGTTGACGCTGACACCAGTGCTGTGCGCAATGATTCTTAAGCCACACACAGGAGTGAAGAAGCGTGGACCGCTGGCATTTGTCTTGGGGCTATTCGATCGTGGCGTCGAAAAGGTGACAAATGGTTATGCGGCATTTCTACGTCCGATTGTTACCCAACGCATGCTGACGTTGTTGACCATCGGGGGCTTTGGATTCGCCATCTATCTCGTGAATACGCAGCTTCCGGCAGGTTTCATCCCGCTGGAAGACCAAGGCATGATCTATGGAATTATTCAGACGCCTCCGGGATCCACGATCGAGTACACCAACGCCAAATCTCGTGATCTGCAGGAAGTGGCGAAAAATATTGATGGAGTCAATTCGGTTTCGTCCCTGGCTGGATACGAGGTTTTGACAGAAGGGCGAGGGTCCAACGCGGGAACCTGCCTGATCAACCTGAAGCCGTGGTCTCAACGGAAGATGACGTCGAAGCAGATCATTCAAGAGCTCGAGCATCAATGCCGGTCAATGGCCAACGTGAAGCTCGAGTTCTTCGAACCGCCGGCAGTCCCCGGCTTCGGCGCCGCAGGCGGTTTCTCTGTTCGTGTTTTGGACAAAACGAACTCGATGAATTACCAGGCGCTGGGTGAAGTCACCGACAAATTCATGGACGCGTTAGCAAAACGCAAAGAAGTGAAGGGACTATTCACATTCTTCGCCAGCACCTATCCGCAGTACGAACTGGTGATTGACAACGATGTGGCGATGCAAAAGGGAGTGTCGATCGGCAAGGCGATGGACAACCTGTCGATCGTTGTCGGTAGCACGTGGGAGCAAGGCTTCATCCTGTTCGGTCAGTTCTACAAAGTCTTTGTACAGGCCAACCCGGAATTCCGCCGCTATCCCGAAGATTTCGAAAACATGTTCGTCAAGAACGAGAGTGGCGAAATGGTGCCTTACTCATCGTTCATGTCGCTCAGAAAACTGCAGGGATTGAACGAAATCAACCGCTACAACCTGTATCCTTCGGCAGCCATTCAGGGTGCTCCGGCGCCGGGTTACAGCAGTGGTGAAGCGATCAAGGCAATCAAGGAAGTCGCCGTGGACACACTGCCACGCGGATACGGTCTGGGCTGGGAAGGCCTGTCGTATGACGAGGCAGACAAGGGTAACTTGGCCATTTACATCTTCCTGATCGTGGTTGTGTTCGTCTATTTGGTGTTGGTTGGACAATACGAGAGTTTCATTCTTCCGCTGGCCGTGATTCTGTCGCTGCCGGTAGGAATTTTTGGATCGTTCCTGTTCCTGCAGCAAATGGGACTCGCGAACGACGTGTATTGCCAGATTGGGCTGGTCATGTTGGTCGGTTTGCTCGGTAAGAATGCGATTCTGATCGTCGAATTCGCCGTGCAACGACACCATGAAGGCGTCAGTCTGAAGGAAGCTGCGATCGAGGGCGGCAAGTTGCGATTCCGTCCAATTTTGATGACTTCGTTCGCCTTCATCGCCGGTCTGATCCCGCTGGTTCGAGCCACCGGTCCTGGTGCAATCGGTAATCGAACCATTGGGACGACTGCCGTCGGTGGGATGCTCTTGGGTACGATCATCGGAGTTCTGGTCATTCCCGGCCTGTACTACCTGTTCGGCACGATCACCGACAATAGCGGAAAATTCATTCAGGACGAGGTCAATGAACCTCTGAGTGAAACGGTCGAACACCTGGTTGACCAAGGTGCTGGCGGGCATCACTGACGGCGACAATGGCTTGTCGTCGTGATAATTCCGCAAACAACCAACTGGCGCATATGACCTGCACTGTTCGGCAGTTGTCATGTCAGTCAGGTCGTCAGTTTGACTGGGCGCTGCGACGTGCAGTCTTGAACTCCAAGTCGTGCTTTCGTGAACGCATCGTGCCCAGTTTTAAGCAGAACAGACCGCCAGGCTCTTCATTCGTCATGAACCAGGAAGTCGTGATTCATGAAATCCAACAGCGATATCGAAAACTCAGCCATTGTTTGAACGAATTCGAACGACGCCACTGGGCGGCCACCGAGGATGAAACTCGGTCGCGGCGGTATCTCGGTTGTCTGCAAAGCGCTGCGAATGTCGGCCAATACGATCAGGCGAGGGATTGACGAGATCACAACGGGCGGTACGGTTCAGTTAGTCGACCGCATTCGCAAGCCCGGTGGTGGGGCTTTGCACAAAAAATGGGTCTGACCCCCTCTCCGTTGTGGTTGTGAGTTAAGCAAGGCCCATGTGGCAAGGGGTCTGACCCATTTTTTGTGCAAAGCACGGTAGTGGGCGAAAAACGAAGCCGTGTGCACCTAAGCCGTCCCTTCGGACCGGCGCAGATGCCAATTCAATGGAGGTGGCCTTGCAGGCAACGGATTCGGATGCCAGTGAGCCCGAATCGCCAAGAATCGAGTCTCCACACGATACGACTTCAGTCAATCAGACCCAGTCAGATTAGATCTGGGTGTCCGATGTGTGGGTCTGTATTGAAGAGGGTCAGCGGTGACTTCGACTGTGACAGCAATTCAGCCAGCAGGCGCTGGTTTCACATTGCTGGCAGGTCCCATTAGCTGTTCAACACCTTCCTGAGCTGAACTTTTGGACTGCCACGCCGACCAAACACAAAGACTCACGCCTCTCAGGGCACAGACGATCGCCAACGCGATGAACAGCCCGTAGACGATATGGTTGACCAGCAGCAAACCATACACGGCGGCAATGGAAATGCCGAACAGCACCTGACGGAATGGCTTGACGGGAGTCGTGGCGGGGTCAGGGATCATGTAGAGGGTAAACACCATGAATGCCGCGCTGGTCATCGGCGTTAGCGGCACAATCCAGGACGTCCCAAAGTACCAACTTCGCAGTTGACCCTGGACGATAAACGCGATCAGCCACGTGAGAACGAGCGTCAGTCTTCCTGTGAAAAAACCGTGTACGATGATTCCCGTCGACAACACGATGCCCGGTAGCACCCAATGCCAGATGCCTGTCAAGTTTTCTGTGAAATGATACGGAGGCGCGACTCCAATCGACGGAAATAACACCAAGGTGACAACGATTCCCAAGTTGGATGGATTGAAGATGTGCTGAGTCTTGCCGTCGCCGACCGGGGCTCTGAAAATCACTTTTGAGCAGATTGCGACAGCGACGCCGAACAGGACTGGCATCAGTCTTTCATTGGGATACAGAAGCATCGTCAGTGCCAGTCCGGGTATAATTGCAGGAGGTAGAAAATTGAGAAAGTCTCCCAAGGAACCGGCGAAGCGAGGAGTGCGACCATGAATGGACGCATCGACCCACTCCAGCAACATCTGCAAGCTGATGGCAGCCGCCAACCCGATGATCGGCTGCAGATGCGATTGCTCAAAACCCAGTGACGTGTGGCCCAGAATGTTCCAGACCGTTAGTAACGTGGTGAAGTACCACAAGGCAAAATAACGGCGCAGGGCGCTTCGTTTGGGGTAAAACTGAAGCGTCGTAATGGCCTCGGCTGGTTTTGTCATAACGGGTCTCACTTCTTGTCTGCGGACCAACCGAGTCGGATCGTGTGCCAACCCGACTTCAAATCAAACGTTTCCTCATGTCGATTGCCACTCGGGTCACGCCAACGAATCTCGACGGGAGCTTCGGCGACGGCATCGAGAGACACGTGAACGTCCGGAGCTCGTTTTCCGGCATAGCCGCTTCCACCATCGACTTGAGCGACTCGCTTGCGGCCGTCCGGTAACTTCACTGTGACCGACGCACCGATTGCCGGGCGGCCAGGAATTTCTGAGGCGGAATGACCAATATTCGGCTCGACGAGCGTCTCCGTGCCTTGCTCCAACGGCAGCAAAAGATGCAGTCCGATAAAATGCCCCGGTGCAGGACACTCATTGTGGTAGAAATATGAGGGTTGCCATTGGTTTGCCACGGCAAAGTCGAGTCGGCCATCGGCGTCGACGTCGGCCACCGCGATCCCACGCGTCACCATCGCCTCGGACATCGATTGACCATCCTGCAACGTCACCTTGGGTGCCATGTCGTAATAACGACCATCTCCGGCTCGCACGAAGAAGGCGAACGTATCGTGCCCGCTGACGTCGTCTCCCGGCTGAAGTCGCGGCCAGAACCTCGGGTTGTGCAGAAGCTGATTGTTGCTGGCACCAAGACTTTGCAGTTCGGGCCACTTATTGATCTTCCCCTTGATGAAACCATTGGCCTGAAGCGCCTCTGGAATGCCATCGTTATTCATGTCGGCTAGACGACAGTCCCACGACCAACCGCTACGCGACAGGCCTAGTTCCTCACTGGCTTGCCGGAACGGAGCGATCCCCTGTTTCATTCGTTCGGTCTGTCCGCTGTTCAGCCAGAGAAAGTGGCTCTCTGTCAGGGCCCATTTCGACGTCAGATTGCTGACATAGATATCAAGTTGCCCATCGCCGTTGATGTCGCCAAAATCGACTCCCATCCCTTTAAACGAATCCTGATTGATCACGCACGAGGCAGGTGTCCCGAACATCCGTTCGCCGTGCAACGCGGCAAACTGAAAGTGGCCCGATGTTGATCGGTTATGCAACAGACGGTCGGGACCAAAGTCGTTGGAAACGTAGATTTCCGGCAGCAAATCACCATCAAAGTCTGCGGGCCCGATCGCGTAGCTCCAGCCATGGGTTAATTCTTCGTCCATGCAATTCTGTTGCAGGTCGAAGCGGACGCTCGGATTGGCACCCGAAGTCCCACTGACAAATTGAAAGAACCGAAGCCCACCGCCATTGCCCGATCTGGCCAACGAATCGTGCAACGTCTCCTCCCCTTGGGCATTTTCGTCCAACATTCGCGAGCCATCGGGAAGATAATTGCCAATGATCAGGTCGAGATGCCCGTTGCCATCCAGGTCGGCAGCGACTGCAGTCGAGGAGTACCAACGATCGTCGCCTGTGACTAATTCCTGCGGCTGGAATTCTTCGGCCGAGGGTACCGCCTTCGGATCGGACGACGTTTTGCGCAGGTAGAGGATTGGACTGCGGCCCCACTGAACGACAAGGACGTCCATCAAGCCGTCCTCATTCAGATCGGCGATGAGCGAGGACTGAGGGCACATTGTCGCCGGGTTCCAATTTGGGAACGAAGGTCCCGGCGCCAGCACGAATGTCTCGTAACGAGTTTCAGTGCCAGGTACAGGTCCACAGATGACCTGATCAGTCCGCGGATCGACCCAAACCACATCGTTTTGCAAACCGTCGCCATCCAGATCACCCAGTGAAACACTTGCTCCCAGCGTCGAGACATAGGCTCGGATGTGGCGTACGCTGGGATGAACGTTGCGAACGTACTTGTACTCGGGATGATTGGCCGCCTCCGGAAGGGTTGTCCGGACGAATCGGAATTTGCTGACGATCTGGTCTGATTCGGCCCGAGTAAGGGCAGGCTCGCGCGTGATGAAGTACAGACCGATGACAATGGCCACGGCCACCAGCAGGGTCGTACGGCGTTGGACCAATCCGCTTGGTCGAGTCATACTGCAATTTCCTGTTTCAGACCGATTGAACTTGTTCCAGGATGATTCTGTATTGAAGACACTGCCGTCTCTGCCGCGACCGACCCCGATACGACGGCGCGACTGATCGGCTCAATGATGGCCAACGCTGAAAAGGCCGACGTGGCGAGGGTCAAATCAAGCAACTCCGCGTCCGTCAGTCCCAGCGCCAACAACTCGCTAATTTGTTCATCGGTGATCGTGTAGGCGGCATTCGCCACTCGCCAGGCATATCGGCGACATGCCGACACAAGATCTGGAGTGCCCTTCGCACCTGGCGGAATCGCCCAGGCGCGCAGGGCTCTGGAATCGCGCAATGCTTCGCGTGGCAACCATTTTTCGAAGGCGGACCTCAGGCTGGAATCCGGCATCGACCGCGACACCACGCCAATCGCCACGGCGTCTTTCAAGAGATCGGTACTAACCTGAGCGTGCGTCACGTTTACGTCGAGCATCTCGAGTACGCCCTCAAGCACCACGGATGATCGACTCAACCAGCAAAAAACCTCGGGTACGACGGGGACACCCAGACGGTCAAACATGGCCCCGACTCGCCCCTGCAGTTCGGCTGTCGACTGGCGTGCGTGATGTTTGATCGACAAGTCGTAGGCGAGTCCGGCCACCAAAGCGAAGCCTCGTTCAACCCAGCCCTGGATCGGTTTCCACTGACGCAGGAAACCACACTCCAGCCGAACGCGCCGTGCATCGGCGATACGATTGATGGTGTTGAATGCGAAGACAACGCCGGCCGACTCGAGCAGCAGGTTCTCGTTTCCGATGCGGTCAGCGATGGAGACGATCCAGTCGGCATCGACATCGCGCAACGGCGAAGCGATCGTCGTCAGGACCGAAAGTGCGATAATCAAACTCTCGGTCCCTTCACAACCACCGCGCGCAATGCGGTCCACGATCCGATCCGGATCCAGTGACCGGGCCGACCCTTGATTCAATCCTGTGATTGGGCTTCTGAGCAGGCACTTCTCTTCCGAAGTTGGCTCCTCACGCTGTGCGCGGACAATGTCCGCAACGGCCGCAACTAATTCGTGTGCTGTGCCAAAATCGGTTCCTGCAGCCTGCAGGAAAAGAAGATGTTCTGACATTCAATAAAAGCACTGGTTCGCCACAGACACGGCGACTGCGATTGCTTCGCGCGAACGCCGCGATTCGGCTTCACCACCCCATAACAGTGACAACCAGGTCTTCTTGAAAGACGCCTGATAAGGAGGGCGACTTCGAAACGTCTGAGCGATGTGAGGGTGCGTCCAGATAAATCGCCGGGCCAGATGCCGCGTCGCGCGCACCAGACCATTCTTGATGAAGCTAAACATCGTCAGTCAAACCTTCCACGTCGATGGAATCGGCAGGTCAGATTGCCACCATCCGCGTGAGACCGAGACTGCACGTCTCGCCTGTGATGACGACTGCTCTCAACCAGGCATCGCAGAAAAATTGCGAGCAATTGGATCAGCTGTCTCAATCATCAACGCGATGGCACAATGACAATGGAGTGTGGAGAAACCACCTATGTGCACCAGCCGGGCATGGCGAGCGCAGTTACCCCATCAGTTTGCCTGGCACTACCTTGGCGGTCTGAGAATCCCCAGGCGGAAACCATCGGCGACGGCAATCGCTGAGAGATCCTGCCGCCGACCGCTGTCACCAGCATTGGGAAGAGCGCCGGCTGGAGCGAGACCCCATTCCTCAGTCGAAAAGTCGGCGGTGGGAACGGGCGCTGGAGGAGGAAAGGAACCACCCGAACAGTGCGGACCATGACACGGTTGCAGAGGTACACTTGGATCGGTTGCGTCTTGAGTTAGTGCCGGTCGCCCGGGCCTCGAATGAGCGATGCTACCAGAATGGTCACTGGTATGGAGATAGTCCCCGCACGTCGCCTGTGCATGACCAGGACTCAACAGCAAACCGGCACAAACCGCCACGAAGGCGATTCCCCAGTTTCGCAAAGCCCGCGAGGTACCGTTTTGAATCACTCACACACCAATCAATCAAACTGCCCTGGAAGAGAACTCTCCAAGTCAGAACGATCCACGACAATGCGGTGGAAGATTTGATTCAAAAAGAATAAGCAGATGTTCCGCATCATGCAAGAAAAAACGCGTTTGTGGCGATTTTTATGGAGTGCAAACCCGCTAGAGAATCTATCGGCCAAGCCCCGGCGGCGCTGTCGGATTTTCCGCCAGGCAGAGTCGGATTTTCCGTTCAACCTCGTCACCAGACCTGCTGGCTTTCTTGAGGACCTTTGATTATCCCGCAAAACCAGAACTGCAATCGGCTGACGGAACATTGTCAACGCGCGGTAGTCTGCTCAGCTCTGAGAGTGCACAGTCGAAGCGAGGGTTCACTCCTGAACTTCGAGAATCCTGGAGGCGAGTGCGTCTTCGTCTTCGGGCAATACGGTCCGCAAGTCGATCAGGTTGCAGCCGTCTTGCAATCGCGGGAACACGGAAGGCGTCCCCAGTCTCAAACGCTCGGCAGTGTGCTGAGGATTGGCGCCGCTGATCGCGATCCCCCAACTGGCCATCGTCTGACCTGCGAGTGCTCCTCCACCTGTGGCCGATTCTACGGCATATAATAAGAATCGGTCTGGCGTCGGCGACGTCGCGCGCAGCCGGTCAATCAGCCTTTCGGCTCGCAACCGGATTTCATCGGACGTCAGGGCGATCTGTCGTAGGACGGGAATCTCACAGAACGCCCGGCCCGCTCGATGAATCTCCAGCGTTGCCTGCAGCGCCGCCAGCGTCACTTTGTCGATCCGTAATGCTCTGGCAAGTGGGTTTATTCTCAGGCGTTCAATCAGTGCGGTATGGCCAACAATGATTCCGCATTGTGGACCTCCCAGTAACTTGTCGCCGCTGAACAGGACGAGATCCGCGCCTGCTCTCAGGCTGTCGGCAACAACCGGTTCGTCAGACAAGCCATAGCGGCCAAGATCGTGCAGGCAGCCACTGCCAACGTCGTCAATGACCGGCAGTTGCTTCATCCGTCCCAGCCGGGCCAAGTCGGCAATGGACACAGATTCGCAGAATCCGCTGATGCGATAATTGCTGGGGTGCACTCGCATTAATGCCGCCGTCTCCGGACCGATCGCCTGTTCGTAGTCGGTTCGCCTGGTTCGGTTTGTTGTGCCGACTTCCTGCAATACGACTCCGGCTTGTCGGAAGACGTCGGGCAATCGAAACGATCCACCGATCTCAACAAGCTGCCCACGAGAAATCACAACGCCGCGTCCAGCGGCGATCGTTTGCAGCACAAGCAATGTTGCTGCGGCACAGTTATTCACGATCAGTGCGTCTTCCGCGCCCGTCACTTGCCGGCACAGGTTCTCGACGGCGGCTCCTCGTCGACTGCGCAGTCCCGTCTGCAAATCGATCTCGAGGTTGGTGTTGCAAGCCGCCGCGGTCATCGCCTGAATCGCTGCGGGGGCTAATGGTGCGCGTCCCAGATTCGTATGAATCACAATTCCGGTTCCATTGATCACCGGCCGCAAGCGCTGAGAAGTCTCGTGAGATGCAACGTCGGTGACACGTTGAATGATGTCGCTCATCAATTGACATGGATCCTCCGGAAGGTCGTCTGACGCGCAGTTTCGCATCGCATCAATCACTTCGCGAATCCAGTCAGCGACGACGGTTCTGCCGTGCAATGTGCTGAGTGCCGTGATTTCGGCTGCATTGAGGACGCGATCCACTGCTGGCAATCGTCGCAAGTGTGGCGAATTCTGAGTACTCACGAAACAACCTCGTCAATCGGTTTCGACACTCGCGGACCTGCCGTACGAACATCTCCGCTGCGGACAGTGATTTGCTGACGATCAAAGAATTCGAGCAGTGGGACCGCGTGTTTCCGCGTCAGGCCCCAATGTTCGCGAATCTCACTAACCGTCACACTTTGATGCTGCCGAAAATAGTCTGCGAGATTGCTGCGTAGATCTTCGACCGCCTTGTGATCGATGGCAAATTCGGGTGACAGGCGAACCAGAAATCCTTCGATGACAGCCCTCTCCACCAGAGGCTCGAGGTCACGCGCAGTACACCCGTGCCGCTCGGCATACTCCTTCAGTACGGGCGGCGTTCGCCCGGCAGCAACACATTCGGCGAGCAGATCATCCAGCAGCTTACGTTGCCGATGTGTCAGTTCCGGCCCGATCCGCAGCCCGATCTGATCGCCTCGTCGCAACAACTCACCTCGTTCGACCAAACGATTGATCACCGTGTCGAGCACGGCGGGACTCGCATCGTGACTCAAGGCTGACAGGACAACCGCGAGCGGAAACTGACGAGCCGGCTGGCGGCGATCGAGCTCAACACGACACTGTTTCAGCATCCGCTGTTCGAGCTGATCCAGACGATTAACCGTCACATAGCGGGGTGGCTGACCGCCGACCCGAACAACCAACTTACGATTAATCAGTTTGCCGCAAATGGTCTCACATTCCGCATGACTCAGTCCAATGCGGGATTGGATGGCCTCGTCAAACTCCGCTTCCTTGCACAGATCGATATACGCCGCCAAGCGGACGGTGGGATCAGGATCGGATAAACCTTCGGCCGCAACGAGGCATCGAGTCAGCCGGTCGGCAGGACGGAGCGCTGGGCAGATGACGTTTCCGCCACCGATCGTTTCAACGGGTGACAGTTGACGTACCACAAAGGGCTGGAAATGGTCAGAAACGATCGGCGTTTCGCAACGAATGACCGCAAAGCCCTGTTCACCGGGCAAGATCTCGCGACGATCGCCCATCACCAACTGAGCCGTTACCTGATTCGCGGCCAGATGGATTCGCACTCGATCGCGATGCTTTAACGAGTGTCCGGCAGCGCTCAGGCATTGGATGCGTACCAAATGTCGTCGACCTGCCTCAAATGTGTTGCATGTCACCAATTCGTCACCGCGGGATATGGCTGAGGCTTTCACACCGACCAGATTTATCGCCGCCCGCTGACCTGCCGCAATAGAATCTACATCGGCACCTTGCGACTGCAACCGTCGAATTCGCACGTTGGCGGCTGAGGGCAAGAGATGTAGAGTGTCTCCAACCCTCGCGGTTCCCTGCCAGACGGTCCCTGTCACAACGGTTCCCGTTCCGGAGGGCGAGAACACACGATCGATGGGTAATCGAAAACGCGGATCCTCAGCCGCACGGATCGGCAGCGACTGAACAGCCTCGACCAAGGCACGCTGCAGCCCAGCAATCCCCAGCCCGGTCCGTGCTGAAACGTTGATGATCGCCGACTTGGCGAGAAACGTCGACTCGATCAACTCTGCCACTTCTAGATGGACCATTTCCAATTGATCGTCATCGACGAGATCGCACTTCGTCACGGCGATCACCCCGCGCGTCACACCCAGCATTTGCAGCAATGCGAGATGCTCGCGTGTTTGCGGCATCACTGAATCGTCAGCAGCGATGACCAGCAATGCCAGATCGACACCCGATGCGCCGGCAAGCATCGTATGGACGAATCGTTCGTGGCCCGGCACATCGATAAACGAGAATCGAATTCCGTCCGTATCGAAGTGAGAGAAACCCAACTCGATCGTCATCCCCCGACGTTTCTCTTCGGGCAGTCGATCGACAATCCCGCCGGTCAATGCACTCACCAGCGATGACTTGCCGTGATCAATATGTCCGGCTAGGCAAAGTACGACTTGAGACGATGTGGTTGCAGGTGATGAGACTGACAATTCTACAGGTGCTCGACGAATCTATCGTGACGGTATGTGTTCGGCACCTGCCGAGTCACAGTGGCAGGCGGCATCCTCGACCGTATTCCCGTTGTTATGGTACTTTTCATCGACAGTGTTGTCAGCGGAGTTCGCTCAGCGGCCGAATGCTTTGATGACATTGGCGGAGAATTCGTTCGCAGATTCTGTCCCTCTTTCAAGGCACGTTCGTGAACCAACCTGTTCGTCTCACTCAACTGGCCAAACGTGCGGGATGTGCGGCCAAACAATCGCCGGGATTCCTGTTTTCCCTGCTGAAATCGCTGCCGCCGATCGTCGATCCGAACGTTCTGGTCGGAACTTCGACCGCCGATGATGCCGCCGTTTATAAGCTGTCTAATGACTTGGCGCTGGTGCTCACAACCGATTTCTTCACGCCGATTGTCGATAACCCCTACGATTTCGGAGCGGTTGCGGCGGCGAATGCACTGAGCGATGTTTACGCGATGGGAGGCAAACCCCTCGCGGCGCTCAGTATTGTTGGATTTCCCGACGCAGTGCTGCCACCTGAAGTGCTGGTGGAAATTCTGCAGGGAGCGACCGAAAAGGCTGCCGATGCCGGTATTGCGATTGTCGGCGGCCATTCGATTAAGTCTGAAGAGCCCATATTCGGATTGGCTGTCGTCGGGTCGATCGCGCCCAATCGCGTGTTGTCCAACGACAAAGCTCAGCCGGGTGACGTTTTGATCCTGACGAAGCCACTTGGGCTCGGAATCATCACGACTGCCGCCAAGAACGGTGAGGACAAGTTGGGTGCAATTTCGACAGCCATTCGCGTCATGAGCACGCTGAACCGCGCCGCGGGCGAAGTAATCGCCGAACACGGCGCCAACGCACTAACGGATGTCACTGGCTTTGGTCTCCTGGGACATCTGCGGAATATCGTGTCCGCAAGTAACGTCAGCGCGCGCGTCTATCTGAACCAGGTGCCGGTTCTTGTTCCCGCCTGGGACTATGTCCGCGCAGGCGTGTGCCCAGGTGGTACGCACGCCAACCATCGGTTCCTGAACGACTGGGTAACATACGCAACCGATTTGACGAAAGAAGAACAATTGATCGTGTGCGACGCGCAGACCTCAGGTGGCCTGCTCGCCTCGATCGCACCGGACCAGGCACAAAACGTACTCGCCGCCTTGCGATCCGCAGGCGTTGCCGACGCGGCGATCATCGGAACGATCGAGGCACAGCCGGCCGGCCGGATCTTTGTCGACCGCTGACCCGGCCGCGGGTCGGCGGGGTTCGCGATTGCGTTGGGTTCAGAATAGCCATGCGGCTCGCGCGTTGGAAACGGGATATCATCACCCAAGGTCGCGGAATGCGCGATCGCGATGGGATCAGAGATGGCGAGGCGGCACGCATTTGGGGAGAAGGGCAATATTTCAGGGTGATCGATTTCGGCCTTAAGTTGGCAGAACTCGTTTCAGCTCGTTGAGAACCGCATCGATGTCACCTCGAGTTGTGTCGCGGCCCAAGCTGAATCGGATTGCTCCGAAGCCCGATTCGTGCGACATGCCCATCGCTTCAAGCACGGGGCTGATGTGCTGTCCACCGGAGTGGCAGGCCGAACCGGTCGATGCCGCGATCATGGGCATGCGACTTAGGATTTCATTGCCGCTCTGCCCCGGAAAGCTGACATTCAGTGTATTCGGCAGTCTCAGCTCAGGGTGCCCGTTCAGTACCACGCGATTGCAAAATTGAGCTTGAAGCGCGTGCCAGAAGTGATCGCGAAGTTGCCGGATACGATCATCGGAAATCCATGTTTGGGCGAGTTCGCAAGCCGCGCCGAATCCGACAATCTGCATGACATTTTCGGTTCCGGCCCGCCGTCCTGCTTCGTGCCCGGCACCATGGAGCAACGGCGCCAACTCGACTCCCTTGCGGATGTACAACGCGCCAACACCTTTAGGAGCGTAAAGTTTGTGACCGGCAACCGACAGCAGGTCGACGCCCAGCAAGTGAACGTCGGTCGAAATCTTTCCCACAGATTGAGCTGCATCTGTATGGAACACGATTTCATGTTCTCGTGCGATCGCGGCGATGGCCGACAGCGGTTGGATCGAGCCAACCTCATTGTTGGCATGCATGATCGAGATCAGCTTCGTATGCGGACGGATGGCCTGATGAAGTTCGTCAGGGTCGGTCGTGCCGTATCGGTCGACCGGCAATCGCGTCACCTCGACACCGAGTGATTCCAGAAATTCGCACGGCTTCGATACGGCGGGATGTTCAATTTGGCTCGTAATGATATGGAAGGCGCACCCTTGATGTGGCTGGCGAAAGTAGAGTCCCTGAATAGCGTGATTGTTGGCCTCTGTTCCGCCCGAAGTGAAGATCACCTCGGCACTGTCGCATCCCAACAGCCGAGCTACTTGAGACCGCGCCTTCTCAACAGCCACCTTCGCTTCAACGCCCGCCCAGTGCTGGCTGGAAGGATTTCCGTAGGAGTGCTCGAAAAAGGGTGCCATTGCCGCGGCCACCTCGCGAGCGATCGGTGTACTGGCGTTGTAATCGATGTAAACACGATGGCTCATGCCGCGTCCCAGATTTCACAATCCACTTCAGGTGGAACAGCTTCGGATTCGATGGCGCCGGAGATCGTATCGCTTTTACTCTATGATCCGTCGAATAATCCAGGCCCAACTGGATTGGTGCCGGAGACGTACCACGTACCAAACCCGCTCGGATCGGCCCAGTTCCTTCATGGTGTTCCAGTCCAACTGTCACAGCGTCATGCCAACAGTTTGGAAACGACGTTGCCGTGCACGTCGGTCAGTCGGTAGTTGCGACCCTGGAATTTGTAGGTCAATTTCAGGTGGTCGATTCCGAGCAATTGCAGCAACGTGGCGTGAAGATCGTGAACATGCACTTTGTCGTCAGTGATATAGTACCCGATTTCGTCGGTCGCACCGATCGTTTGGCCGGTTTTGATTCCGCCGCCGGCGAACCACATGGTGAATGCTTCCACGTGGTGGTCGCGACCGATCAGATCGCGTGGTTCCCCTTGTGGTGTGCGACCAAACTCGCCGCCCCAGATCACGATCGTGTCGTCGAGTAAGCCTCGTCGCTTTAAATCGAAGACCAATGCCGCTGAACCTTGGTCAACCTCGCGGCAACGGTCGTCGAGTGATTTGCCGAGTTCTGTGCCGACGTTGCCGTGATGGTCCCAGTCCGTGTGATACAACTGCACGAAACGGACGCCTCGTTCGACCAGACGCCGGGCCAACAGACAGTTATTGGCAAAAGAATGCTTGCCTGGCACGGCACCGTATAGCTCCAGTGTCTCTTTCGTTTCGCCCTGCAGGTCCATCAATTCAGGGGCACTCGACTGCATGCGATACGCCATTTCGTACGATGCAATACGTGTGGCAATCTCAGTGTCCTGCGTTGCGTCGTGGCGCATCGTGTTCAGATCGTTGACTGCCGAAACGAAGTCATGCTGGCGTTCCGCATCGATGCCGGGCGGATTGCCCAGGTTCAAAATCGGTTCCTTGCCGGATCGCAACGGAACTCCCTGAAAGTTGCTCGGCAGAAATCCGCTCGACCATAGTGGTGCTCCGCCGCGCGGACCGCGTGGGCCCGACTGCAAGACGACGAAGCCAGGCAGATTCTGCGATTCGCTGCCGATTCCGTAGGTGACCCACGTGCCCATACTGGGGCGACCCATGAATTGAGGCGATCCTGTATTCATGAACAGTTTGGCGGGACCATGATTGAAGACGTCGGTTGCCATCGAACGAACCAGACAGATGTCATCCGCGACGTTAGCCAGATGCGGCAGGCATTCGCTGATCACGGCACCCGATTCGCCATGCGTACCAAACTTTCGGACGGTGCCGAGCAGCTTGGCGTCGGGCTTGATGAAGGCGAAGCGTTTGCCCTTGACGTATGACTCAGGAATCACCTGGCCATGCAATTCCTGCAGCTTGGGCTTGGGATCAAACAGCTCCAGTTGGCTCGGTCCGCCCGCCATGAACATGAAGATGACCGACTTGGCTTTGGGAGTCACATGCAATCCACGGCTGCCGGATTGAAAGCCGGGGGGCTGTACTTCTGTCACTGCTGCCGACGTGTCACGGGCGAGCATCGAACCCAACGCGATTCCACCCAGCCCGACTCGGCAATCGCGAAAGAAGTGACGACGAGTCGTCTGGCGCAGCCGAAGTTGGTCGAATGGATCGCTCATGCGACAGATTCCCATCAATGCAGATGACACGCGGGCATGCCTGTGAAGCCTTCCACAACATGATATGCTTTTTATGGGCCTGGTCACGAGCACATCAGGAGAAAATCATGTCCGCTCAAACTGTCGAACAATTGCGAGCGAAGCGGTGCGTCCCGTGTGAGGGCGGCGTGCCGAAGTTAACAGCGAGCGAAGCGGCCAGCCAATTGACGAAATTGACCGGCTGGTCGATCACGCCCGATGGGCAGCGAATCCGCAAAGAATGGATCGTCAAGAACTTTATGGCGGGGATGCGATTCTTCGAACAGGTTGCAGCCGTGGCAGAATCGGAAGGCCATCATCCCGACCTGCACCTGATCGGCTATCGCAACGTGGCAATCGAAATCTGGACGCACGCGATCGGCGGCCTGTCTGAAAACGATTTTATTCTCGCCGCGAAGATAGATGAACTGCCAGTGGAACTGAAACCCGCTCCCACGCCGAAGTAGGACGCGGGTGTCGATGTCACCCTTTGATCAAGATCGATTGCGGCTGTCCTTTTGATCTGGATTGCGAGGCTTATTCGGAGATTCAAACTGGTTGTTGTCATCCGGCACGGGCACCGTGGTCCTTTTGGGACGTACGGTTTCGATCAGATCGGAGTCGGAATCAACAGGCGCATATCGACCGCCAGAACGCGAATAATCGGGGGCTCGATCCTGGATCATCAATCGAGCTCGTTCGGCGGCACGGCTCTGAGGATGTTGCTCGATCAGTTCCTCCAGCTGTCTGACGATCTCGCGCATTTTCTTGGCGGATTCGAGTTCTACCAGCTCCAGACGTAGTTTTTTAATTTCGCCGTTCAGTTCATCGGGCGTGAGCAGCTTTACCTTTTGCTGAATCAGGTTGAGGTATTCCTGTTGCGAGTCCGGAACCGGTTGATCGGGATTCGCGATGACTCGGCCCCGTACTTCCTCTTGCGCGATGGCCGGCGACACGGAATCAGTAACAACAAATCGCACGACAGGAATCACCAGCAATCCCAGCCCCAGCCCAACGATCAGTTGACGACGTCCGTTCATGGAACCTTCCTTAATCAAGTCATCCATTCGTTGCAGAGAGCACGGCAGAATTCGGACAGGTTGAAGTGTCGTCGCCGCGCGACCGATGCAGCATGCGACGAGCGAATCGGTTCTGTCAAGCCTGTCATTATGAGATCAAAACCAGTGTGCCGGAGTGCTGAAATGCACCTTGAATGTCACCAGACAGGACGCTAGCATCGCCAATGAGTTCTTCGGAATTCAAAAGAAACCTCTGCGGTGTTCGATACGGGGCTTGTGCGTTGACCCTACAACTTTTTCATGCGGGAGTTTTCTAGTTCGGCCGCGTGTATATCCGCGATATCGCTTCGGCGGCATCCCGGCTCACACAACCCGGACATGCGGCTCCCCCCTGAATCCTTTGGGTTCAGAACCTCAGCGTTCCAACGGCACAGGCGGAGGTCTCTTTTTATTATGTCTCTCTTTGATCGGATGGAAGCCGCCAATCGCGAGGCGGTTCGTCCTCTTGCAGCGCGCATGCGCCCCAGGACTCTCGATGAGTTCGTGGGGCAGGAACAGATTTTGGCGCCCGGCAAATTGCTGCGCCGGATGCTCGAATCCGACCGGATCTCGTCGGTGGTGTTCTATGGACCGCCGGGCACGGGAAAGACATCGCTCGCCGAACTGATCGCCAAACACACGCGCCGGACGTTTCGCGCATTGAATGCGGCCGCAGCAGGCGTAAAAGAACTGCGCGAACTGTTGGACAAAGCGCGCGACGATGTGGCGTCGGGTGGCCAGCGCACAGTCCTGTTCATCGACGAACTGCATCACTTCAACAAGACTCAGCAGAACGTGCTGCTTCCCGATGTGGAAGAAGGGATTGTGGCGCTCGTGGCGGCGACGACGGCAAATCCGTTCTTTTCGTTGATCGCCCCGCTGCTCAGCCGCAGCCAGATCTTCGAATTGAGGCCGCTGTCCATTGAGAATATCGCGACACTGATCGAGCGTTCGTTAGCCGATTCCGTACGCGGCCTGGGGGCTCGCAAAGTCACTGCGACGCCCGAAGCGGTCCAATTCCTGTCGACGATCTGCGACGGTGACGCGCGACGTGCCTTGTCGGCCCTGGAAGTCGGTGTCTTGTCTCTCGATCCAAACCACAAGACGTTCGATCTCGCTGCGGCCGAAGAATCGATCCAGAAGAAACAGATCCGCTACGACGCGAGTGGAGACGAACATTACGACGCAGCCAGTGCCCTGATCAAAAGTATTCGCGGCAGCGATCCCGATGCCGCCATCTACTGGATGGCACGCATGCTGGCCGCCGGTGAAGATCCCCGCTTTGTGGCTCGGCGGTTAGTCATCGCCGCATCAGAGGATATCGGGAATGCTGATCCGCAAGGGTTGGTGGTCGCTCAATCGGCAGCGGCCGCCACTGAATTCATTGGCATGCCGGAATGCCGCATCATCCTGGCACAGGCGACGACCTACCTGGCCCTCGCCCCGAAATCGAATGCGTCGTACCTCGCAATCGATGCCGCGATGGATGACGTTCAGAACGATCGACTACTACCCGTTCCCATGCACCTGCGCGACCGGCATTACAAAGGCGCAGCCCGGTTAGGGCATGGCGACAACTACGAGTATCCGCACGATTCGGCCGAAGGCTGGATCGCACAAGATTATCTGGGCGTCGAGCGTCACTATTACAACCCTGTCGACCGTGGAACTGAAGCAACACTGAAGCAGCGGCTGGATGACCTCCGTCAACGACGTCGGGCCGGCAATTCCTCTCCTCCTGAATGACCCGGCCGCGGGTCGGCGGGATTCGCGATTAGGTTGGGTTTAGATTAGCGATGCGGCTCGCGCGTTACGGGTGGTCCGTCAAACATGCGTAGACGCTGAATCGAGATTCCACTACGGTTGCACATCGACTGAACTCGCAGTGCGACCGGAAGGAACCGGAGGAGGCGTTCATGGATGGACTGATCGGACGATTGCACCGAGGCGTTGGTTTCGGTTCGCTGACTCTTGGCCTAATGTTTGTTGCGGCCTGGGCGAAGAGTGCAATAGATGGCGACGTCATTCCTGCCTTGGAAAACGGTGAACGCGATGCGATTCCGGTGAGTGGCTTCATCCAGATCTTTCGGTACGGCTATGCCGCCTCGGAAACCGACCGTCTGGTTCCTCAAATCAGTTATTCTGTGAAGGGGCTTTTTTCAGAGGCCTCGATTTGCATTGCCCCGAACGAGGTGAATCCAGGCTGGCTGGACACGGGGCTTGAGGGGTCTGACGAGCAGGCTTTGATCAATCGCGATCGAGTAGTGCTGAAGTCTGCCGAGTTGCTTCCACCCGGCGCCGATCGTGCCGTGCAAGTCCTCGAAAGCGGTGACGACAATTGGGTGGACGGTCTCAATACAAACATTGTCCAAACGCGTGCGACTCAGGCGGCCGTTCCTGCATTGTCGGCTCCCATGACACTCGTCGGGCTAACGGACATCGATGCCTCAACGCTGAATAGCCAATCCAATATCGAAGACGTCGAATCCGCATACTCGACCACATTGGCCGATCAATGGCAGTGCTGCGGAATCCGCTATGAAAAATACAATGATGATGATGGGACGTGGTCGTCGCTGTGGCTGATCCCGCACTGGATTGTGTGCACCTCGTTTTTGGGATTGTCAGCCGTCTTGCTGATTGGTCCTTGGAAAAAAGGGCGCCAGCCAGCAGTACCGGGGGCGAGTGTTTCTCCATCCGAAGCGACGGCCACTCCGAATTCAGTTTCAACGCTCTTTCAAACTCAGACCGGTCGAGTCGGGTTGGTCACCCTGTCCAGCGCACTATTGCTCGCAGGGGCATGGGTCAGGAGTCTTGGCGTCACCGACGTCACCAGGCTGATCGTGGGACCGCAAACACGAGTCTTGTTGATCTCGGGCGCCGAAGGATTGGTTGTCAAGAAGGAGATGCTGGATACCGAAGGAATGGAATCTGGACACACCACGCGTACTGGGGTGGCACATCAGCCGATGCGTTTTCGTCCTGAGTCCCCTTCGGTCTCGGGAGTGGGAGTAGATTTCGATTTCAACATTCCTTCACCAACGCAATCGGCCGACGAAGCTATCGATGCGTTGCCCGTTTCAACGGCAACTATTGTGCCTGTGGTTGCACCGACAAACATGGATTGGATCGGCCAGTCGATAGACTGGTGCGGGTTCCATGTGTCCCTCGGCCCAGACCAGACGACGATCATGATTCCCTATGCGTTCTTCGTCGTTCCGCTGACGCTGCTTTCTGCGGTGTTGTTGATGAGTCGACGCTTTGTTGTGGTACCGTTCCGGACGCGTTGAATCAGGGGAAGCACCGGCGGAGCGGTGAATGTGCGGAGCTTCGAAGACTTCGCACGCAGTCCCGAGTTTTTCAACTGGCGGCGCAGGGTGGGCACAATTGGGAGTGTCGCATCGGAATGGTAACGTTGTCTGACTTGTCACTGATCGTCAACAGGTTTCAAAGCGTCCATCAGCCACTGTTGAAAAGCAGGCGACGTCAGAGTGGACTCTGACGTTCCTGACGCTTGCAGCTCGAGAATCTGCAGATCACGAAAACGAACCGAGTCCGCGTTGGACTGCAGGCCGATCCGGCCCGAGGTGCGCTGCAACGCGGTGATGGATTTGTTCGACTCGTAGAGAGATGTCAGATCGAACGACGACACTTCGGTTCCGTTCACATAGGTCGTTAACTTGCGGGCCTCCAAGAAGATGACCAATCGATTCCACGCAGGTGAAGATCGCTCTTCGACAGAATGTTGAGCGGACAGAAGCTGGATTGATGTGGATGAGGTCGCTGGCAGCCACAGCGCTCCGGTGTCGCAGTTGGATTCGTGACCAAGTTGAATCTCAATCGGCGCCTCATCTTCGGGCAAAGCCAGCACGCCAATTCCGCTATTGCCCTGCGTTGATGTCTGGTACTGAATCGACAGGGCAAAGTCACCGAAGCTGCTGTTGGTGAGCATCCAGCAATTCGAGGCACCGGTTGTCACGATTGCGGCATTCGCTGGGTCGACTTCGAAATTCTTGCGATCCCCAAAGATCGTCCAGTCGTCCAGATTCTTTCCGTTGAAAAGTCGTACAGGCCTGGCCGATTCGTCAGCACTTGGCGAATCTGGCATCGAGCGTTTGCTCAGCGTGACCGGCCTGCCGGCAAGCGGGACTAATGTCGCCGCGACTGGAGTCGGCTTTCCAGCGACTAACGAAAATTCACTGCGGAAGGGTTCGAACCCCGCCTTGGAGACCAACAGCTTCGCCACTCCAGGTTTGACTGACATCGTCAATGATTCACCATCGACCAGGTGCTCACTTTGGACCATACCGTCTGTGCCGAGCAATTGCACCACTGCTCCTGGTTCGTTGACTGTCAGGAGTACCTTGGCATCGCCCGATCCGAATGCGTTCACCAGCAGGCCTATTAGCACAGCCATTCCCAAAAGTCCGCCGCCAATCAGCGGCAGGAAACGTCGACCTGCAACGCGCATCGAAACGGAAGAACGCTCCTTCTTTGCCCGCTCTGGTCTCAGGAACGTTGCAATCGGCGGACTCGTCAGCAGATCTGTGAGTCCCAGATCGACGGCATCGCTGATCGGAGCTTGCGGCGCTGCATGGGGTTCAGCCTGCTGGGGCATACCGTGCAATTCATCCAATGCGTCGATCACTTGGCGAATAGACTGATAGCGATGCTCGGTTTTCTTCGCGATCATTCGTTGGAAAATGGCGTCTAAATGTGCGGGGACTTCTGGTCGGACCACGCACAACGATGGGACTGGTTGCTCACGGTGTGCCAGCAACTTCTTCATCAATGTGTCACCGTCGTAGATCGCCTTTCCAGTCAGCAGGTAGAAGAGCGAGCAACCCAACGCGTAAATGTCGGCACGCGCATCTGCCGATTTCGTGTCCAACGCTTGTTCGGGCGCCATGTAGTCGACGGTACCCATGATGGTCCCCGTCGACGTCAAATCTGCTCGCTGACCTCCGTCAGACGTTCCACTAAGTCGCGCGAGACCCATATCGAGAATCTTGACGATTCCGCGTTTGTCCAGCAGCAGATTCGCGGGTTTGATATCACGGTGAACGATCCCTTCCGCGTGGGCGGCGTCCAGTCCACGAGCGGCTTGCAAGATGTAGTTGACGGCCGTATCGACGGGCAGCGGACCATCCTGCTTGACGATTGCCGACAGATCACGTCCCTCGATCAATTCCATGACCAGGAAATAGATTCCGTTCGCCTGATCGGCATCGTCGGCGGCGACGATGTTGGGATGCCGCAATCGTGCGGCGGCGACCACCTCGCGCTCGAATCGCGCGATTGCAACGGGTTCCTTCATCGTGGCGGAAGGCAACAGTTTGATCGCGACCAATCGGTCCATTCGCTGGTGTCGTGCCTTGAATACCTGCCCCATTCCACCCGCACCGATTTTTTCCAGCAGTAGGTACTTTCCCAGCGTGAGGGATTTTCCTTTTCCCCTCGAAACTTCTTCGACCTGGAATTTGGTCAACTTTTTCTGACGAACCAGTTCGCGAGCCAAGTCTTCCGCATCTTTCGGGGTCTTTTTCGGCGGTAGGAATTCACTCAGCGTCTCTCCAGACAGCACGCCGCTTTCTTCCAGTTGCTTGATGAATTTTTCGAGCGAAACAGCCATGACTGGGAGTTGCCGCGGGATTTTCCAAAATGACAAAAACCAGGCTGGTGATTTTGTCAGATCAAACTGTGCTTTTCCATCAGCAGCGTGATTCTCGGACCTTGCAGGGCAGTCGCGGCGTCCCCCTGGAGAACTTTCTCGAAAACTTAGAAGGGGCTGACGCGACGCGCTGCCGAAAGGCAGAAAGAGCATCCTAAATGATAGGAAGAACGCCCGACGGTGGATGCCTTAATGCAAATTGATGACTGGCAATTCGGACCGTACCTGCAATCGCTCAGGTCGCAGTAGTCGACACATGGCGTCGCTACTAATAGCGAGGCATGACACCCATCGTCATATGGCGGACGAAACGACAATGAGTGCAACACCGATCGGCACCCCCAACGCAATCGCCAACAATGTGGCGGTGCGAACCACGGACATGCCGGTTGCTGGTGAGGTCGGGTGAAACACGCCCTGGATTAAGGACGGGTATTTGATCAGCATCAGGCCGAATGGAATCAGCCAGACGGACGTCGCCAGCAGACTGACACCGTAGACGCGCAACCAGTATGCGGTCAGAAAGCCGCTGCGATCCGTCTCGGCAAACATGACGCCAAAGGGTGTCCATGTCGACACCTTACTGACTAGCGGAAAGGCGCCCAACAGCAACGAGGCAAAGCCTGGACCGGCGAAAAGAATCGTGCCCAGAACGGCATAGCCCGCCAACAACACTGGCAGAGAAGGATATTGTGTCCAATTAAAATCCCTCCAACGGTTTGCTGACGAGGCATTCATCCGTGCGAACAAGAACGACAACGGCAGCGCAATCAGCCCGGCGACCAACGCGACTGATGGAGGCAACGCTGGGTGTGCCTGGGCCTGGTTTGGCGTCGGTGGAAGGTCAGACTTCGGCAGGTCGATCATGATCACGAAGGCGGCCAGTAATCCCAGCATGCCGATGACCGCCGAGAGGACGCAACAACCCGACAAGACAAGTTCGAACATGCGTTGTCGCCAGTTCGATGCCCCACGATTCGTTTGCGCCAGCGCAGTCGCGCCCGTTCCCGGCTTCGATCGCTTCAACGTTGTGGCACTCATTCGATTTCGCAGATCGCGGGCCTGCTGATACCGCATCTGCCGGTCTTTAGCCATCGCTTGTAGCACGACATCGTCGAGTGCCGGGTCGCTGCCAATACGACTGGAGGGCGGTTGAAAATGGCCCAGTGGCAGTTCGCCTGTCAGCATCTCGTACATCATCACTCCTAGCGAGTAGACGTCCGCCCGGTGATCGACTGATGTTGGGGCTTCAATCTGTTCGGGTGCAAGATAGTGCGGCGTTCCGAGAATGTGTCCGGTACGCGTCGCCGCGTGGTCGAGATCGCCCGACGACAACAGCTTTGCCAGTCCGAAATCGACCAGCTTCACCTGATCGTCCTGATCCAGCAGGACATTTTCGGGCTTGATATCACGATGTACCACACCCTGGTCGTGGGCATACTGCAACCCATCGCAAACGGCTGCGGCGATTCTCAGCACTTCTGTCGACGGCAGATGCGAATCACCCAGTACCTGTCGTAGGTTCGGTCCGGCCACGAACTCCATCACGATATAGCACCACGGACCGGCCTGACCAGCATCGTAAACCTGGACAATGTTTGGATGGTTCAATCGAGCCAGAGTCCGAGCTTCACGCTGAAACCGTTCCAATCCGCCGTGACTGGCGGCGATTTCCAGCGGCAGAATCTTCAACGCCACGTCGCGGCCAAGCTGCGTCTGCGAAGCTCGATAGACCGCGCTCATTCCGCCGCAGCCGGCCAGTTCGAGGAGGTGCAATTGAGGGAACAGCGGAGCAAGTTCGCTGATCCTTGGTGGATCAAAACGGCTTGCGGGTGTGGACGTATATGCCGCTGTCTCAGGCAATGCTTGAGCAAACAGACATGCGGGACACTGATTGCGTAGAAATCGCGAGGATTCAAAGGCTTGACCACAGCGATCGCAGTTCATTGATTCTGTCATGGCTTGATCTCAATTTACGCTTGAAATGCCTGAAACAGGGCGCGTACTTCGTCGTCGACTTCGGCATCGGTTTGAACAGTTTGGCGCACTTCGGCTCGGACCAGTTCTCGCAACCGAGCACGCACGCGACTGGCAGCCATCCGCAACGCACCCGGTGTCGATTGCAGTTGGATCGATAATTCGTCGTAACCGATCGCGGCAGTATCGCGAGTCAGTAAAGGTGCCAATGCTTCGAACAGAACCTGATTGTTCGCAGTGCGGTATTCCGTCTCGAGTTTCTGAAAAGCACGCTGCAGAACAATCACAGCCCATTGACGCTCGAACTGGCGGTCGGGCGTCAGATCATGCTGGCGGACCGCTATACCACCTTCGGCATCGCCACTGTCAATCGGCAGGTGTTTAAGTCCGCCACCACGTTTCACCGCGGCCCCATGTTTCCATTCATTGATGATGAATCGTCGTAAGGCCGTCAGCAGGAATGTCCGAAAGCGTCCTCGGCGACGGTCACTGACATCCAGCAGACGCTTCTCGAGCAACCTGGCGAAGAAGGCCTGCGTCAGGTCTTCGGCCTGCTGATCGCTGAATCCCAGGCGACGCAAGTGCCAGTGCAACGGCGGCCAATAGGCCGCGCACAACTCTTCCAGTGCCTCGTGCGAATCGTCCGACGCGGCCACCACCAGACTCCAATGAGTCGTTCGAAAATGGCGCGGCGATCGCGACACGGTTTCGGGTGGCTCGTTGCTGTCGGGTGAACGGTTCACGTGAAATGCACTTTCCCAAAATCTGTTTGAAGCAATGCAGCCACTAATCACTGTTGTTGAGGGCTTTTCAGTGCCCTCTACCCTTTCATCGGGACCTCGTCGCTCTAGATACACCTGACCGGAAAAAACATAACAAGATTTTTTGTGACACTGAACGCGGTCCGTTGTAGATACCCGCGAACCGACGACTCAACGTGAGCCGCGGTCAGCGATAACGACGACAAGAACGGACGGGAAACATGAAAAAAATCCTCAAACGTTGCCTGGTGTGGAGTGCTTTCGCCCTACTGACGCTGGTCGTTGGTGTGGTCTCGATCGTGCTGTGGGATCTGCCACCGCTGTCAGTACGCCAATACATGGCCTTGCAATACGAATGGGAACGTTGGAGACCCGTGCCTGGCAGTAGTCAGGCAGACCGAATCGAACAGCGGACGAAATTCGCAGAACGTGCATTGAAGCTTGCCGACCAGAATCCGGGTACTCCGCTCGAACTGGTGGCCTTGTTTTTGACGGATTCCAAGGCGGCCGACACGCCTCTGGGGCCAACGGCGAGCGAGCGAATGCGTGCGAAGGTGGCCGGTACCGATCTGAAACACCTGAATCGAGCCTGCCTGGGCTACGGAATGGCGGTGCACCTCAGTCCGGATCGGGCCGTTCCGGCGATCTTCGCACGAGTCAAACAGGAACTGGATCATCCGAAAGCGGGCTACCTCTTGTCGCAGTGTGCCAGTGCATTGGGCGGGCTGTCAGAGTCCTATGATCCCCCACCGATGTTTGCGGAATTGGCAGACTTGATTGTTGATCAATTCGCCACCAGTCCCGACATTTACAATTTCTGTTCGACTATTGGCACGGGACTGTGTGGACCGCGTTGGGGTTCTCAGTTCGAACGGCATGTGCAACGAATACGCGATGTCAATCAGGATTTGTTCGTTCGTGCAACGGCGGATATCGCGTTGGCGATGGTGGCACAGTCCGACGAGAATCGCCAACCGGAGGCAGAGCAGAAGTTCAATGCGTTTTTGGCAGAGTACGATCGACCGCAACCGCCTCAATTTGCGAATGTCATCAGTGTCCAGTGTGACCATGCGAAAATGCAGTTGGAGGCGATGAAATTCGTCCCAATCGGCCGATCCGTACCGGAAATCGCGGGACTCGACCTGGAAGGCGAATCGATGACATTGTCGCAGTATCGAGGCAAGGTCGTCATGCTGACCTTCTGGGCGACCTGGTGTGCTCCTTGTATGCGAATGGTCGTACATGAACGTGATATCGCGGCACAATACGCAGGACCAAAGTTCGCGGTCGTCGGTGTCAACGCCGATGAGGATCCACAGAAAGGTTTGAAAGCTCAGGCCGACAAGTCGTTGACCTGGAAGTCATTCCGCGACAAACGAGAGGGCTCCACAACCATCTCGGACGATTGGAACGCGTTGTTCCCCACGGTTTATCTGATCGATCACAACGGGATTGTCCGGCACCGCTATTCGGGTTCACCGAATCCGGAACAGATCACTCAATCGATCGCCGTCCTGATCGCAGAAGCGTCTGCCCAATGACAGTCGCGATTGCCGAAGACGTCGATGAAGTCTTATTCGTCGACGTCCTCGGCTCTTGATCGAGAGACTCTGCGATTTAACAGAACGCAGCCAAGTCCAATCGTGAGGACGCATCGAGTTTGTTGCGTCTCGCAAGCCTCAATTCGGGGCCTTTAATCCATGTTTCCACACGCCACGTCTGCACGTCACACACTAAGAGGTTCTGTTGTGAAAACGAGACTGATCTTTTCTGTCGTGGTCTGCCTGCTTGGCGGCTGTGAGTCCCCGTCACAGACCCACGAGACGACTTCAACACCCACTCATGCCGCGCCTTCGGTGGACATCCAGCCCGCCGGGCAAACGGGATTCGTCGAACGTCTGCACGTCGATACGAGAGGCAATCGGTCACGATTCACCGTCTTCGTGCCGTCCGCGTATGACGCGAGCCAACCCTGCCCCACGATCCTGTTCCTGCATGGAGCCGGACAGATCGGCAACGATGGCCAAGCCCAGATTCGCGGTGGACTGGCCGAGGCGATTCGATCTCGCGCCGGCTCATTTCCATTCCTGACCGTCTTTCCGCAGTCGCAACAGGGCTCATGGGAGGCCGACTCCGTCGACGGACGGCGCGCGATCGCGATTCTCGCACAAGTCGAGCGGGAATTTCGCGTCGACTCGTCACGGACCTATCTGACCGGCTATTCTATGGGAGGTGAAGGAACATGGAGTCTGGCCGCCGCCTATCCGCAGAAATTCGCCGCCATCATCCCAATCTGTCCCAGTCGAAAACTGGCTGCCGCCCCAAAACTGAAAAAGATGCCCTGCTGGTGTTTTCAGGGCGACGCCGACGCGCCCAGTACCTTGGCCGACACGCGCAGAATGCTACTCGCCATCAAGGCCGCCGGTGGAAGGCCGATTTATCATGAATACCCCGGTGTCGAACACAACTGTTGGGACATGACGTACACCAATGACGAGATTTACGAATGGCTACTCAGTCACACACTTCCGCGGCCTGGGTAACGCATTCGGGACATTTCACGAAAGCGGCGACCGAGATTTCCAATACTCGTGCAACAACTCTCGGGTCCCACGAATTGATCTCAGGTGCCGTTTGACGAAGTCCTCAAGTGCAGCGAAGAATTGAACGACTTCCTTCAGGGGCTCACAACGGGATGTCTCGGAATAATCAACCTACAACCAAACGCTTTGCCAAGGCAGCGCCGGAGTTAAGTCCGCCTTCCATGTATCCAACGAATTGATAACTCGTGTATTCACCCGCGAAGTGCAGGCGCCCCAGTCCGTCGTAAAGGATCTGCCCCTGCGACGTGATTTGCCCGGGCGCAGGAAACGAGTATCCTGCGCGTGTCCATGGGTCTGCAATCCAGTCAATGAACTGCGTCTTGTCGTGAGCGACGGAAAAGCCGGGCTGCAGTGGTTCGATTTCAGCCAAATAATCGTTGATGCGACGGTTGGCATCGTGTTTGGACCATTTTTGGGCCAGCGGACCACTGATGAATCCGACGAGTACTTCGCGCGGATCTTCAGGTGCTTGGTTTCCGGTGCCGAGCCAAAGATGTCCAGTCTCACCGTACGACATGGCGTTCGGGGGCAATCCGTGTTTCTCCCAGAAATGGTCTCGGACACGCGACAAGAATTTGACCGACGTCCCCAACTGGGGCTTCAAGGTCTCCGGTAAATTTGGTTCAAAACGGATTCGGTCCCAAGTCGTGGGGGGAATGGTCAAGACAACATCATCAACCTCATACCGAGATCCTGCCGCGTCAGTAATCACAGCGCGTTTTTCCAGAATGGCGATGCTTGTCACGGCAGCCCGCAGTTTGATCCGGTCAGAACCAATGGCTTCAGCCAGTTTGAAAGCAAATTGTTGATTTCCGCCCTTGCACCGGAATCGCTCAGATTCGGTCCAATACTTCTCCAGGCCGCCACCGCGGATTTGTGAAAGATTTCCGAGCTGGCTTTGTACAGCGAATGCGACCCCGTTGTTCATTGTAAATTGTTCTGCAAGCATCCGTTTCGCCAATGGCGAGATATCCAGCAGATTCACCCACGCGGCTGTCGAGAGTTCGTCGAGAGCCTTCGCGTCGCGAGATTCCCAAGGACGTTCAGCAATGACAGGGCGGGCCGCATCCGTGAGCAGTCCCAGCGCCCGTTCCGTTTCTGTTCCGATCGACTTCCGTTCTTCGGGCGTCATTCGACGGCCGTCGAGAACGACGGGTGAGGGTTTCTCGGATCGATTGTGCGGGATATCCAGAAGTTCCAGTCCGAACTTGGCCGCATAGCTTTGTACTGTCGGGTGATTCAAACCCAAGTACTCTCCACCCGCTTCGGCGACCTTTCCGGGAAGGATATCTTTCAGGGAATGTACTCGACCTCCGACCCGCTCGCGCGCTTCCAAGACAGTGACGTCGCAGCCCACGCTCAGCAGTTCGTGAGCACATGCAAGCCCCGAAAATCCACCCCCGATGATCAATACCTTCCGCCCCTGACCCGCCTTCTGCTGAGAATGCGCCTCAGACGACGAAAGCAACAAGCTCGCTGCCGATGCGAGCCCCAACTTCAGAACCTGTCGTCGAGGCAATCGATCGTATTGCGTCTTCAACCCGAGAACTGAATCAAGCCATCTTCGAGACATCCCTTTGCCCTTCCAAAATGAGTGCCATCGTTTCTTGATTCAAGATATTACGTCGAACGCACAAATGGTCAAAGGTTGGCATTTGGAATAGATATCGGCGATTTTCTAAACTACAAATGGTATCCAGCAGGAAGCACGGAGTTCAAAGGAGCCTGGTTCGACTGCTTTGGCCGAAAATGACCTCCTTTTACAAATCCACGAGGTCGATATCCCAAATCAAAATCCAATCGATCTGAAATGATGCTTGGCCCCACTTCAAAGTTAAGCTGCACAAGCGCACAATTCGGCAACTCGCCATCCGGTAGGTGCTTCTGCTGCAGACCCCAACTCCCGGTCGACAAAACCCACGTTGTCCCTCCCGGAGTCGGCCACCCAATTGGAGCCCCTGTTGCATGATGATGACCGTGAAGCACCAACTGAACGGTCGTGTCTGCGCATACTGCCTGCACGAGTTCCTTTCCCTCGAAACCTAGCATCTCGAACTCCATCTGGCGCGATTCCTGCTGTGGCGTTCCGTCTATCTGTCGCTGGGTCGCTGCAATTCTATCCTTTGAAAACAGGGAGCGAATCCAATTGTCGATATTCGATTGGGTTGTAGGGATCGGATTGTGATGAACCACGATTATCTTCAACCATGTTTGATATAGGTGTTCTTTCCATATCGACATCAGCGTCCCGGCCTGCTCGGCACTAATGGACCCGTAGTGTTCATGATCGTCGTGCGACTCTTTCTCACAAGAATTGAGTGCCGCAACGGAAAGCTTATAATCTGGAAAATCGCGAAGCCATGCATCCCTGCCGAGCGGCCTGCAATTCGGCACTCGATCCATCGAGCAACCATAGAACGGCTGAACAAGGCTTTCGTAGTAGTATTTGAGCTTATTGGCATCAATTTGCTGTCTGCGTTCCCCCTTGTCGATTCTTTCCGTTTCGATATCGAGATCAACCCGCATGCATTCTGCTCTGGAGACATCATGATTTCCCGGCACAAGAACGAATCGGCTGCTCTCAAGTCCGCTCTCCTCGCGTACCCCCGATAGGAATTGGCAGCCGAGTTCAAACTGAGACGGTTTTCCAGTTTCCGCGATGTCCCCGCTCACAATTACTAAATCGACGCCGCGCTGAAACCGTTGGTGATCGCAAGCATCTTGAAGAGCGCGGAAGAAACTCCGCCCCAGAGTCCTTGACTCGGAGGGCGAAAGATCAGGATATCGGCTGTGCCTTCCAAAATGCATGTCCGATATATGCAGAATGCGCATTTGTCGGTCGCGACGACAAGGCTGTTGAGTTAGGCTTCGTCGTGTGCCATTTGGTGGCATGGTAAACCTAAGTGGTGGTCTTGATAAGTTACGTGTTCGAGCGGAAATGGTGGCTTGACGCGAAGTAACCGTTCACACCTCGGCGATCCTCGAAAACGCAGATTCGTGGAATCGCGGAAAAGAGTCCGTTTGGATGCGTAGCGAACTGCTGAACGTCAAACATCGAGTCGTTTCCGACTTTTAAATAAATGCTAGTCCCGCGAAGCCCTGTTTTTCA
>Ga0105238_10000304_pt1 | contig 53711 bp, 38 predicted proteins | sample KBSC34metaG_FD_81526 | JGI IMG/M metagenome (GOLD analysis project Ga0105238, IMG submission 81526) | Corn rhizosphere microbial communities from Kellogg Biological Station, Michigan, USA - KBS C3-4 metaG | ecosystem: Host-associated > Plants > Roots > Rhizosphere > Soil | place: Michigan, USA...
AGAGAAAACTAAAGACGCGGATACGACTATGACTGATAACTTTATCGCTTTCTTCTATCGCGAACGATTGCTCGTAGCCGTTGTCTCGATGCTGATCGTAGCCGGTGGGATTCTCGCGCTGCGCAGGTTGAACGTCGATGCGTTTCCTGACGTCACGCCGGTGCAGGTTGAAATCGATACCGAAGCCGAAGGGCTGGCGCCGGACGAAGTCGAACAACAGATCACGTTTCCAATCGAAAACGAGATGAACGGGATCGCCGGCGTCACGCGCGTGCAATCAGAATCCAAGTTCGGATTATCCGTGGTCACCGTGTATTTCACTGACGACACCGACATCTATTTCGCACGCGCGCAAGTTTTCGAACGCCTGTCAGCGGCGAAAGATAGTATCCCCGCCGGATTCGAGCCGCAGATGGGACCAATCACCACTGGGACAGGGCAAATCTATCTTTACCAAATCGTCGGCCACGGACAGACCAACCAGGAATTGCGCACGATTCAGGACTGGATCGTAAAGCTGCAACTACGCACTGTGCCGGGCGTGGCTGATGTGCTCAGCTTTGGCGGCGACGTCAAGCAGTATCAGGTCATCGTCGATCAGCAGGCGCTGGTTAGCTACAACATCACGCTCAAGTCTCTCTTTGAAGCTATCCAGAACAACAATCAAAACACGGGCGCCAACTTCATCGAACATGGTGACGAGCAATACGTCGTACGCGGCCTCGGTCTAGTCAAAGACGTCGCCGATATCGGGAACATCGTGCTCGACTCGCGCAACGGCACGCCGATTCGAGTCAGCGACGTTGCGCGAGTGGAGATCGGCAACGAGATCCGCCAGGGCGCAGTAACTAAGGATGGCCAGGGAGAGGTTGTTACCGGAATCGTTCTCAAGCGCATCAACGAAAACACCAAACAGGTGATCGAGCGAGTCAAGGACAAAGTAGCGGAGATCAACAAGGCGCTGCCGCAGGGTGTCAGCGTAGTTGACTACTACGATCAGGCCGAGCTCGTAGATAACAGCGTGCACACAGTCGTTGAATCGCTAATCGAAGGCGAGATATTGGTGCTGATTATTTTGGTGTTGCTCCTGGGAAACTTTCGCAGCTCGTTTATTACCGCCGCCGCAATTCCCTTTTGCATGCTCGTTGCTTTCATTCTGATGTGGTACGACGGATTGTCGGCAAACCTCATGTCGTTGGGCGGCTTGGCAATCAGCATTGGGATGATGGTCGATGCCACAGTAGTGATGGTCGAGAATATCTATCGCCACCTGGAGGAACATCGTGAACACTCGACGCGTGAAGCCATCCTCGTTGCCGCGCAGGAAATTGGCCGGCCGATGTTCTTCGCCATCCTAATAATCATCGCTGTGTTTCTTCCGGTCTTCACGTTACAAGGGATAGAAGGCAAGTTGTTCAAACCGCTCGCTTACGCCGTCACCTTCTCGATGTTCGGTTCGATGTTGATGGCGCTGTGCATTGCGCCGATGCTGTGCGCGCTGTGGCTGCGGCTGAAGAAAGGAGAAGTTCGCCCCAATCCGATCATTCGGTTCTTCAAAGGCATTTACGTTCCGGTGCTTGAATGGGCCATTCGTCATCGTTACATCGCGCTGACGATCGCGGGACTTTTACTCGTTTGGAGTTTTGCAGACATCTTTATTCTCGGCAGCGAGTTCCTGCCGACGATCGACGAAGGAAACATGCTTGTTCGCGCAACCATGCCGGCAAGTATTTCGTTGCCGCGAGCTGTGGAAGTATCGACGCAAATCGAAAAAACTTTGCGCCAGTTTCCGGAAGTCGAAACCGTCGTCGCAAAAATCGGACGCGCCGAGCTGGGCGGCGATCCAGAGAGTGTCAGCAATGATGAGCTCTACGTGCGTCTCAAACCGAAGAGCCAATGGACCACAGCCAGAACGAAAGAGGAGTTAGTCGATGCAATGCGGAGCCGGGTCGAGAGCATGCCGGGTGTGAAATTTAATTTTTCGCAGGTTATCCAAACGCGTAACGACGAGCTGATCTCAGGAATCAATGCGCAAATTGCCGTAAAGATTTTTGGTGAAGATCAGGAGACGTTGCGCAAGCTGGCCGAAAATATTCGCGACGCGATGTCACACGTTCGCGGCGTAGAGGATCTGGCGGTTGAGCAAGTGGCCGGCGAAGAGCATCTGGAAGTCGATGTCGAGCGCGACAAGATCGCGCGCTACGGGTTGAACATTGCAGATGTGCTCGAAGTCACCAAGATTGCCATTGGCGGGGACGAAGCTACCGACGTACTCGAGGGCCAACGACGGTTTGCGATCTTTGTGCGGCTGAAAGAGGATTACCGCAATCAAGTGGAGAAGCTTGCCGACATCCTGGTCAATGCGCCAGTGGGCGGACGCATACCGTTGGGCCAATTAGCGACCTTCAAATTATCGAGTGGCGATTCGGTCGTCGACCGTGAGAACTCGCTTCGGCGAGTTGTGGTGATGTGCAACGTCAAGGGCCGCGACATCGGCAGCTTCGTGGGCGATGCGCAGCAGGCCGTCGCGTCGCAGGTCAGTACTCCACCCGGCTATTTCATCACCTGGGGCGGGCAATTCGAAAACGAGCAGCAGGCAGTGCGCCGGCTGCTAATTGCCATACCTATTTCGCTCCTGTTGGTATTTGTGCTGATCTACTCCTCCTTTAGTTCATTGCGCAACACGTTGACCATCATCTTCAACATACCAATCGCTCTGGTGGGTAGCACTACCTTTCTCCTGATCTCCGGCTTTCCGCTGAGCGTTCCTGCAATAGTTGGTTTCATTGCGGTCTTCGGCGTCGCGGTACAAAACGGAATGGTGATGGTTTCTTATATGAACAAGCTGCGCAGTCGAGGTATGGAGCTGCACGAAGCTGTCATTACCGGCGCGAGTGTACGTTTGCGTGCTGAGTTATTGAGCGCTTTGATCGGCAGCATTAGTTTAATTCCCTTCATCATCTCCTCGGGGACCGGGGCAGAAATCGAGAAGCCGCTGGCGATCGTAGTGGTTGGCGGGTTAGTAACACGCCCCATCAAGATAGTGATCTTGCCGATGGTCTATGAGTGGGTCGAGCGCCGCGCTGCCCGAAGCGAAGAGATGGCGCTCGAAGCGGAGGTTTGAGGATTTGTCTATCCTCGTTGGTAAAAATTGGCATCTAAGGATTCACCGTTACCGGAATTCAGATTAGTGGAATCAATCCGATGTCGAGATTGCGCCATCATTTAGTAGTTCCGCTCCTGCTTCTGCTCTTATTAATGCCAATTGTGGGGCAACAGCAGCTTGAGCCCTTCCAGGGTGACCCCAATCCACGCCATCCTCGTCCATTCACCGACGGCGACTGGCCCGGCGAATATACCTTCGCCAGAATCATTTACGATTCGCCGCACTCGCCATATAACCGCTGGTTCGGCGGCGCCTGGCGGGTCGACTATCCGGAGGCCGACTACAACTTCATGATGGGAATCCGTGAATGGGCGGGCTCAAATCTGCACCTGTCAGGCCGCCCCGTACAAATACGTCCGACTGACGAGCGACTATTTGATTATCCGTTCGCCTATATTGTCGAGCCTGGACACATGGAGCTTTCAGACGAGGACGCGGCAGCATTGCATGAATACCTCATGCGCGGAGGCTTTCTCATGCTCGATGATTTCCACGGAGAAATCGAGTGGCAACATGCTCGAGGCGAGATAAAGAAGATACTACCTGAGTATGAGATCAAAGACCTGCCGCTTACACATCCAATCTTCCACAGTTACTTCGATCTCGAAGGTGTGGTCCAGGTGCCGGGAGTCGCGGCGCTGGTTCAGGGCGTCACCTACGAAAAGGGCGGCGTGACGCCGCACTACATGGGCGTTGAAAATAAGAACGGCCGGCTCATGGTTTTCCTCACTCGCAATTGTGACCTCGGCGACGCCTGGGAGTGGATCAACGACTCGCGCTATCCCGCCCAATACGGCGTGGTTGCATATAAGGTCGGGATGAATGTCATCACCTATGCCATGAGCCATTAGTACCCCAGCCGTAAACTGCTTCCGGAAGCAACCACATGGGACCAACAAGTTCGAGTCCTAGCTGGGGAAGCATTGGCAGAGAAGAATAGGACAAGTTTCGTGAGTACAGAATATTCAGGGACAGGACGCTCGAAAGAACGCCTGATGTGGTCTGCCTTTTGCTTTGCTTTTCTCTGAAGGAGTGTAATAGATTGTGCCGTGTTCTTCCTGACTCCCACTGCATAAGGAAGCTCACATGATAGCCTTACCACGTACACGCGGCTTCTATGCGGGTAACTGGCAAATACTCCTAACGAATAGGATTCTTTCCGCAGTGCTCGCCGCCTCTCGAAGTTGTGAATTACTCCATCTTGACACGCGGCGAAACTGCGGAAAGAATCCTATTCGTTGTGCGCTGAACCCTAGAATTGCGATGAAATCGCTGATACTCAAATTATTGTTTCTTGCATCGTTCCTCGTTAGCGTACCATGTCTTGCTCGATCCCAATCAATTTACGGCGCGTATCAGGATTGTCCTTTCCATTGCCGCACGATCAAAATCAATGCTGACCGCACATTCGAATATCGATTGAACGGTGACTTGTACAATGACCAACGATATGAGGGCACCTGGAGATTTGTCGGACGGAACAAAATCAAAGCGACCAGCCCTGTCGACCACAGCCCCCTTCGGGTATCGGAACGCTTGGGTAATCAACCGAACTACTACACGTTGCTCGTGGTTGCCCCGAACGGGGCTGTCGTTTCGGGCGTCACGATTTCTGGAATCGCTAATCACAAGCGGTTCATCGTCGCTACAAACGAGGACGGCACTGCACAGATCCCGATTTGTCGTCGCTTCCGTATTTCGTTTAGAGACTACTGGGGAAAACACGCAATCCGAAACTTGTCGGCACGCCAGTTCATCATTGAACTTAGCGTTGAGCAGATGACTAACGACGCAATTGATGAAACATGGCTCATTGAAGACCGTCGCTTGTACGTCGCGGGGAGAGATGGCTCATTCGACAAGGGTCACTGGCTCGACAAATTGTCCAACGAAGAAGCTCGTAAGATTTTTCATTGATCCCATCCGCGCACAACGCGCTTGGAGCGGACCGCTGAAAAGCGCGGCCGCTCAACCGCAGACCGTTCGGCAGGCAGCATCATATGACCAAACAACAGATGCGCTACCTGATCTCAGCAACGGCCCTCATTCTTGTGATGGCGTCAATATCGGTCGCGCAAATGAAGACTCGATGGACCTTGCTCCCAGAAACGGAAGCCGATCATGCGAAGCAACTTTGCTCTCGTCCAGGCCCGCCAAAATTTCAAGCGACATGGAAACCAACCGAGAGCCACATTCAAACGATGGAATCTCGTTTGTCACGCATCTCGCGCCTGCGCACACAAAGCGGAATTGTCGGCGTGCAAATCGAACATCCAGATCGTTACTACCGCCAGTATCTCGGCATTATCATTAAAGGTCATAAATTCATTTTCATAAACGCTTTCTGCGACGACAAACCACCTCAAACCTGGCGCGAATCTCTAATCGACGTCTGTGACGGTGGTTGCTCGTGGGGCGTTGTGTATGACGTCGCGACTGGTCAATTCTCGCACCTTGAAATGAACGGCGTTGCGTGATTCTATCAGGGGCTGCTGCCGAACTAATTAAGAATTAGTGTGGCGCTCATTGCGTCTAATGGAGCTTGAATCACCACTCCGCGCCACACTAATTCTTAATTGATAACACATGTAGCGATGCTCGTTACATGCTGGGAATGACCCTGAACCAACTCGGGCTACTCGAAGAAGCAGCAGCGGAGTTCAGCAAGAGCGAATCGATTGAAGCCGGGAAGCTCAACTCCTGATACTCCATGCCAATCCCGCCCTTACCGTCAATTCGAGTTTCGACCTGGCGGACTAAAGCACTCCTCGCCACTGTTGCAAAAAACTGAGCATTTCTGTCGTTAGTTTCAAAAACAAGTTGCGAAGAGTGTCCACTGTGGGCTGCCTCAGGACTCTTTTGAAGCTCTGTGCCTTGTGTGCCAAACTACTGCGCCCGCAAGATTTGGAAGAAACTGAGCACTTCCGTCGTTGCGGTCAAGAGGAAGTTGCGAAGATTGTCCAGTGTGGGGACAATTATTCCTTAGTAAATAAGGGAAGATCACCAGCTTGGAGGCCTTTTGCGTGAATTGTTCGTCCCGGTAGGCTGATAGAGAATTTTTCGCTCCAAATATACGTTTGAGACTCTGCCTTCTGAGTTGAAATCATTAGGTAGCGGAATTGACCCTCTTTCCCCACGATTTGCCCTAAACTTTGCTACCTTGCCATTCTATTGACTTGCCTAGCAAATTAGAATAAAAGTTTGGACGCTACACCGATCCTCTTCGGTTACGGAGTTCCCGCGTGAGTCCCAAACGTTTGGAGCATCTCAACCCACTTATCAGTTTTCCCGTTCGCCATCCTTCGGACAGTCCTGGGCTTGGCGTGCCTAGATTGACGAAGATATAAACCAATGTGTCGACAGCTTTAGTAAAAATCGCATTCGATTATGACAGACCAAGGTAGTCATACGAATAACATTAGCGGTCAGGCAGACCACCTATCACACAAATTGAGGTGGAATATCGCCATCCCGATTCTCGTCGTTATCGGGGGTCTCCTGGTGGAGTACAAGAGTGGGTTTTTCCAGCAAATACCGCAATCTGAATCTCCGCTGCAGATTAACTAGTCGTCGCTGAACAAATCGATTTTTTGGGCAGTCGGCAGATCAAGCAGCCGCGCGCAACGGAAGCTTGATTTGCGCGGCTGGCTCGGGCCAACCGAAAAAGAGCCAAAAGAAAACTCGCAGCAGTTTTCTTAAGTTGAAGCCACTGCCGACCAACAAGGCATTGATCTGATCACCCGCCTGGCCCTGCAAGTAGTTTCGTTTCATGCGGTGGTCTTGTTTTAAGTGTCCGATCACTGGTTCGATCGCCGAGCGCCGGCGCAGTAAGCGTTTCAGCCTGCCGCTCAACTTGCGCCCCGAGAGATAGACTTGAGCGTCGGCGGGATGATGCTGCGCGCCGCGGTAACCGCGATCTACAAACAGCTCGCTCGGCTTCACGCCCGTCAGCTGGGCCACTTGCGCGTGAGCCGCTTTGAGCGTGTGGCCATCGTAGGGATTGCCCGGCAGCGCCTTGATGCCCACCACCCAACCACGCTTAGAAGTGGTCGCTACCGACACCTTGCAACCAAATTCATACTTCTTGTGCTCTTTGCCTTTGGCGATGCATTCCACTTCTGGGGCTTGCATGCTGTAGAGCTTGTGCTTGTCCGTTCGTTCCTGCCGCTGGATGCGACTGGCGCGTTCGAGCGCTTGCGCCAATGACGGGCTCAACTCCTGACCGCGCGCCGCTGCTTTGCGCTCAAGGTCGCGCAGCACTCGGCCCAGGTAAGTGCGCAGACGCTTCGTCTCACGGCGCGCGCGTTTCAACTGTTGTGCGCTCGCATAGCGCCCTTGCTTCTGCAACGCTCGCTTGCCCACCCGCGTGTAGCTCTGCCGCAAATCGAGCCCAGCCCGTTTCGCTTCGCGCACCAGCACACAACGCGCTTTGTGATACAAGCGCGCATCGGTCGGAAAAGCGATCGCTTTCTCTTGCACCGTGGTGTCCACGTTCACACGCCGTAGTTCGGTCGGCTTGAGCGCCCCTTGTCGTTGCGCCGCCGCGATCGTCTCCTGCAACAACTTCTCCATCCGCTCCGGCCCAATCCGCTGCCGCCACTTCACCAAGGTGGTCGGGTCACAGGGTAAGTCGTGGCGGAAGAACTCTTCCCCGCAGAAGTACTGCCAATAAGGATTCTCGAGAAAGCCCGCCACCACTCGCTCATCGCTCACATCGTAGAGATGCTTCAAGTAGTGCAGTCCTACCAGTAAGCGCATCGGCAATCCTGGTCGGCCCTTGTGCTCTACGTACAGCAAGCCAAACTCCCGCTCAAAAAACTCCCAATCGATGGCCGCCCCCAACCCGTACAGTGGATGCCGCTGGTCCAATAGGGTGTTCAAGCGGGTCTGATAGAGCTCGCCTTGTTCCTCTCCCTGCGCACTTTTCGTGGGTCTCATCTTTTGCCAACTTTCGCCACTTAAATTCGCAAAGCTGGCAAATTCTATCCTCACTATTTCAGCCTGTCGCTCAGTATTTACTGTTAAGATTTCACTTAATCAGGCTCGACTAACTACAATCACATTCTCCTCATGTTTGCCGTTCTAGTAGCGGCAACGCTGTTTGCTAAAGACTTAGTAATTGTGTCGGTGCTTCAGTCAAGATACGTTAGGGAGCAGTTTGATCTCTTAGGTGTCTTTTTTCTATTACTTGTGTCCTTTGTGGTAATCCTCACACTCCTATCAGGAGTGATGCCGTGGTCGCTTCCGCACATAATTGTAGCAATCATCAAGAGGGATGCTGTTGCTCGTCCATTACTGAATAACGCTGACTATTTTTTACTCCTATTGCTGTACGGGTTGGTAATCGTCACGGTCAACGGCCGACACAAAGCCTGGCGCGGCCTAAAGAGTGTAAGACATCACCAACAGGACCAGCGTGGAGAGACAACGAATTTCATTTTTGATGGAGTTGGCGAATTCAAGCGGATTGTGATTGGGTCGGACCCATTACCAATTTATTCTCCCCTTCAAAGCAAAATCTTTATAGATCAGTTAGAACCTGTAACCGATTCACTCGCCTGGAAGGATCAGGTCAAGGAATTGATCCGGCTTACGTCATCGTCCTATGCCTTTGATGATGAATCCGGCTGGCATGATAAGGAGGGATGCTGGATCGGTCGGAACGTTGATACAGAGGAATTAGTGTTTTTATATCCATTCCAGAAGTTGAGCAAACCACTTTTCGAATCTTTCCTAGAGTATGCATGGAAGATTTCAATAGTTGAGAATAAACCGATTGGCGAAATCATCGCAGCCTCAAAAGAACAGAGTTGGCGTCCGTTTGAAAAATGGCAAAACATCACAATTCGTTACGAGGATGAAACTAGCCTATTAAATCGGCTGGTCGATTTTAAGGATTACTTTTCGGAGATTAAGAGACGGGTCTGTTCCTTGCCATTGCCCGATTCCAATCTCACGTTACACGATGTATATGTTCCTTCAAAATTCATGACGTCAGATGAAAGCGAATCTAGAATATCAATCGAGGATTATCTCAATGAGTGGCTAAGTGAATCAGGGCAACGTCAATTGGCGGTATTGGGTGAGTACGGTCAAGGCAAGAGCACCGCAACACTGATGTGGGTGTACCATCAGATAACAAAAAAAAGAGTCCATGATGAACGAATTCCGCTTTTGATAGAACTTCGCGGAACGAGCCCAAGAAATCTTACACCGCTAACCCTGCTCGGCGCATGGTCCGCTCAATATAATCTCAACGCCCAAGCACTGATGAGGCTTCTCATAGCAGGTCGCCTAGTTCTGATTTTTGAGGGCTTCGACGAAATGGCTTTAATAGGAGATTCTGAGATGCGTCTCAAGCATTTCCGAACCCTTTGGCAGTTTGCCTACCCGAAAGCCAAAATATTAATCACTGGGCGTCCGAATTTCTTTTTAGATGAGGAAGAACTTAAAGCTGCATTAGGAATCAGCAAGCCCATCGCAGGACGCCCGTATTGTCAGGCTCTGAGGCTCAGTCCTTTTAAGCCGCAACAAATCAGAGATGCACTTAGATCGTATAACTCAACTGTTCAAGGGCAAATTTATGGACTTTCGAAAAAAGGAGGGAAGTTCCTAGAGTTGGTTTCACGTCCGTCGCTCCTGCATATCGTAGCGGTCCTTTGGGAGCGAGATCGCCTCCATGAAAAAGTAGACCAACTTACATCCGCTTATGTGATGGATTTATTTGTAAGGCATAGCTATAGAAGACAAGGACTCAAAGAACTAGACTCTCCTGAGTTTATGGCTCTTACGTCACTAGAAAGGGAGTACTTCATGAGCGGAATTGCGGCATATATGGCTCATGAACGGCTTCCGAATCAGATTACCGGGATCCAGTTGAATGACCTTATTGTGCACTTGATTGAATGTATACCCGATGCAGTATCCACTGAGTCCTCGGCAATTTCAGGTGAAACAACACAGCCATTACGCGAAAGGTTAAGAGAAACAGACTATGGAGTGGATCATGTTAAAACTGACGTTCGTGCATGTGGACTATTGATAGATGACCCTGCTTCGTCTGGTACCTTTCGATTTGGTCATAAATCTTTTATGGAGTACCTGTTTGCAGCACTTCTTTACGAATACACTCGTGAGCGCGTCACGGACAAAACCAAATCGCTGATGGTTGCTACAGCTGCGGAAGTCATTGATCTTCTAAAGCTTCCGGAATCCATTGATTTCCTATCGGAACTTCTTAAAGCCGAAGGTCTGAACGACGCTAAATCAAAGAGTGATGCTGCTACAGCAAGGCGTCTCTTCAACGTAGTTTTTGAGAGCGGACGACTTTTGCGGATACCGATTCGCGTTGTGGTGTTCATGGATGTCATTAGTCTTTGCTTGTCTTCTCTCGCATCATCTATAAGGCGAAAACTGCTCATTCAAACACTTTTTCCTTTTATGCCTATTATTATTATATTTCTTGGTTCTGCGCTTTTTTTCAAAAAACCATCTCCTCTATTCTTCGCTTGGGCAACGGGACTAATGACGCTCTTGATGTTTTCCTTTTCGATCACAGTCTTAAGCCAACGCAAAATGAACCTTTGGAGCAAGTTGTGTACAAAGATGGATCTTTCTAATGAGGCGCTTCATATTGCATTGCGTACGTCCGCAGTTCCTTGGGTCAGAAAACAGCCACTGAGCTTTGCCGAACCCAATTTCAGTTCTCTGCTGTCTTTCCTAATTCTAAACGAGCTCGAACTAACAAGATTGTCAGGGAAAATGAAGAGAGAGGATTGAAGTTCGAATAAATCGAGCGATATTATGTACCAGATCTGATTCATTAAGACCCGTATTTTACGTACATGTGGGTGAATTTCTTAACGCCGGCCGTCGGTGTCGTAAACAGGTTGCGAAGATTGTCCGCTGTGGGCTGCGATGGTACACGCTTACAATCTTATGTGCTTCCGCACCAACGCTCGCGTCCTCAGAGTGAGTGGCAAAATTAGGGCGCTTCTCGGAACTGTTGGAAGAAACTGAGCCCTTCTGTGGTCGCGGTCAACAGAAAGTTGCGAAGATTGTCCAGTGTGGGGAGCGCTATTCCTTAATTAAATCCAACGAGAGGCGACTCGCGAGGGGTCGCCTCAAGCTTTTTAGATCTCAACATCTTCACGTGAATCTTATCGGTTGTAAAATGAGTATGCTGCCCCGCTCCAACGTCGTAGGATTAGAACTTCACTCAAAATAAACATGGTGGTTTTCCCGAACGGATCTCGCGTGAATAGTTGGGACCGCCCCAAACTTCGTCCACCCAATGCGTGTGTCTATCCCTTCTTAATACCGGCGAATTTGTATGCAGTGTGACGCTGAAGCAATTGGCAGAGACTTATTGCGTACCAAAAATCTGGAACGCCGCTGGCCTATCGCCGAGGGTAATAAATTCGGATGCCGGCGGAAATAACACATTGCCGAAAATAACAAACCTCATGTCGCTCAAAGAACCCAATGTGCTTGGTAACGTTGTCGTCGACATTAGCCACCCCTGCAACACAGATGGCTGGGTTGAACTGAGAACAATGAAATAGTCTCCCGGAGGCAGACTCAAATTCATTGGGATTGAAATCGTACTACCAGTTGTACCGCCGCCAGTATTTGGGAACGTAGCGGTTGTTTGAAACAGAACATTAGCTTGAGTGGTGCCGGGACCGATGGAATTTGTTACCCACACAGTAAATTGATCGCTACCAAAGCCGGACATCTGCAACTTGAGCTCAGTAATGCTGATGGGTGATGTGAGAGAAAAGCCTTGCGCAATGCTTTGAGAAATAGCGACTGCGAATTCGGCGGCGCTGTGCGGCGGTAGGTCAGTGCCCAGTAAAAATTCTGAGGCAGCCGCAGCCTCGACCGTTATTCTAATTTTCAGCGTGTCAGGCAGAGTCCGCCGCCCACTTTTCACATGGACCACGCCCTCATATATGCCCGGTTCGGTACCTGGAGGGAGAGAGAAGTTAAGTGCAACAGTATGAGAGACGCCTGCTTGCACATTTTGAATTACAGCAGGCTCAACAGCCACAAAATCACTTAATCCTGGAACAACCTCCAACGTAATCTGATCCAATGCTATATCGCTCATAAAGGTTGCAAGAACCGAATCGGTCGAATCTTGCTCGCTGAGCGTGACTTCGATTTCGCGAGGGATCCACTCAATCTTTGGCGCAGCGATCGCAACTGAAGAGTTACTCAGCACAATCGCAAGAAGAAACGTAATCACTGTGAAAAAGCGATTCATTTGTGGCCTCCAATGACATCATTTGGTTTGCCAGTAGCGCACCATTGATGCCGAATTCCGCGGTTGAAGGAATCAGAGTTTGCAAATTGGTAGAAAGAGCAGAGGCTTAATTCGTCGAGTGCAGAGCGAAGGCAGAGGCTCGTTGAGGTTCAGCCTATGATGAGAATGCGCGGAGCATAGGCTCATCTAATATGAAAGTCAACAAGATTCATTCGGTACTTGGAGTTCGTGAGCGAACAACAATCCACATGGGGTAAAACGCCACCGAGCGACATGATATAAACAATGGCTCACGAGTATACGAGACAAGGTTTGAGGCCAGCGGACGTCTTCAGGCTAATGACCACGCTTGACGCGTGTGTCTACGATTATTAAAAGCCTGCCGTCAACCGACGCGCCGGTGGCTTTAGAAAGAGCAACTCATCTCGGAGCCTCTCTTGAACAACCGTGAGCTTCGCCTCCCGAAGGAAGCGCACGATCTGGCTCACGCGAACACCCTCATGCGCGATCAGACGCATTCCGACCTCACTCCTTTCACTATTCCAGACGGTGCCGTCAGCGGCGAGGATGTTTCCCTCAGAGTCAACTGCGGGGACGCTCGCATGGTGTATGCCCACCACCTCCCACTGGTCATTGAACAGCGGCGCACCCGACCAAGGCGCGGCAGTGTCGCTTTCGTAGTGCAGGAAGTCTTCGACAATATCAATCACCCGATTGTCACGGAGGGACACCTGCTTCGGCGCGTTCTTTGAGTGCTGGATAACCGACAGGCGCTCGCCGATGAGAATCTTGCCCTGTTCGTCGGTCAGACGATTCCAGCCGAAGTCTCCAGCGTGCTCCACATCGCGCACCATAATCAGTGAGAAGTCTAGTTCCTTGTCCGAAACGAAAAAAGTGTCGGGATCGAAAGAACAGCGCGTCCTTTTGAGGAGCCGTCCATCAGGCCCGTCCTGATAGTCGAACTCGACGTAGCTTTCTCTAGCTATATCCAACGTTGGTATCACGTGGTTGTTCGTTAGGAAGAGGTGGGGTGACACCATAAACCCGGTGGCGGAACTGAGAGCGTGCCTCTCTGGGGAACGCGCTACCACATGCGCGACCGTACGGGCCGCAGCCAGGCCTCGTTCCAGAAAGCTTATGCTCAGCAGGTCGCTAACGCCGATGATACGTTCGAGGGCGAGGCCGTTTAATTCGGCGGGCTGATCTGCGCCCGCGAGTTTGATAGGACTCGAATCGAACATCCGCTCGGCTTGTGTCTGCGCGTCGGCGGCACGGAAAAAGCGCGCAATCGTTCGCTCCGGCGAGTTGGGTTCGAGCTGCGTGGAGTGGGGTTCGAGGAGCACCCGCATCCGCTCCCGCTCCGACTCGCGCTGGTGATATCGGCGGAGAGCATCACTGCCGAGCACAATTAAAGTTTCATCCCTCACCGAATCAGAGGGCGCGAGTTCCGGCCTTTCCGAGATCTCCCCCAGCGCGGCAGCACGGCGCACCCTTTCCAGGTCGGGGTCGGCCAGAGTCACAGGGCCCCTTGCCGCCATACTACCGTCGGCGTTGAAAGGAGACCTCGAAGTGCTAGTCACCTCTCGACCTCGCCATTCGAGGTCTTCCTCGCTGACATCGGCCAAGAATATGACGTGTGTGGGGTCTTCAGGCTTGCCGAGAGCTGCCTTGCCTGGTGTGTCCGGGTCCTCCCCAATAAAAGTCGTGATGGTCGAGCGCCAGTCGGCCGCAGCCGCGTACCGCTTCGCACTCCTGAGTGCCGCGCTTATATCCGGCCCTTGGTGCTTCGGGTCGTCGGCGAACAGGGCAAGGCCATCGAGCAGCAGCCGGAGTCCGCGCGTGTAGATCGGCATTCCACGCACGACAGCTTCCAAGAGTCGCATTCTCGCCCGAGCGAAATCCGGTGACTCTTTCCGCATTAGATACCACGCGTCAATCACGGCGCCGTCCGGTAGCCAGGTGATCCAGTCCGCCAGATTACTCGCCCAAACCTGATGGAGGTCATTGAGTTTGCCGGTCTCCAGCAGGAAGTAACCAGCGACAGCGGCCGCCGTCGGGTTCTTACGCTTCCCGTGCAGGAGTCCCTCGGCGATGAGATGTTGGCTGACTTGGCGGGCTTGGCCAATCTCGCCGCGCGAGAGGTAGCTGAGTAGGACTTCTGCGTCGTGCTGCGTGCTAGTGACTGAGATGTCCAATATACTGTCAGCTTCATCGCGCAGCTCGTTGGGTTCGGCGCCCGTGATGAGGACACAGATGTCGTCGGCGGGGAGCGTGATCAGCCGCGACTGCATGGTGGGCCCGCCGACTTGTAGATAGTACTGAGCGAACTGTTCCTCGCTCCGAAAGCGGAACTCGTACTGCACGAGGCCGGGCCTGCGATCAGCCACCTGGTGCGGCCACGGCTGCACGCTCCAGCGCCTATCAGGCTGACGCTTCCACAGTCGCAACCACACCGAACGGAGTTGCTCTTCACGATTTTCGGCGTCGTCGAGCACCTGTGGCTTGCTGAGTTTCACCCATTCCAGACTCTCGCGCGTGGAATCGCCGAGGACGTTTATCTCGATGTTCTCGGTCTTTCCTTCGGACAGGTCGCACATCTGCGTCAATCTTTGCCCAGCGGGCAGGCTCACCTGAATCAAGTAGTGGCCCGCCGCCAAATTTGGGATCTCCTGCGACTCTCCGAGGCCGATGGCTCCCCTCCACTTCGTTTCCAGGTCGTCCCCGATCACTTCGACGGCGATGGGCACATTTGAGAGCCGGCGGCCTCTGGAAAGTGTGATGTGAAGTGGTGGCATTCAAACCTCCAGTTTTACAGGCCAGACGGGCGGAAGAATGGTCTCCTCAGACATCATCCACTCCCGGTACGTTCCCTGTGGAAAGTTGACACCAAAGTCGTAGACGCCTGCCTTTAGCCGCTTCGTCCACAGACCCGGCGCGGGCGCATCCTGTCGCTCCCCCTGCCGCTGAAGATAGAAGCAGGCGTTCGGCGTGGCCGCGTCCGGTGAACAGACGAACGTCACGACGACTTCCGGTATCTTTCCGTTCGGTAGTTTGTGCAGTACACGCGGGCCAGCGCCATAATCGCCAACGGCGGGGTTCACGATCTGCCTATGCTCTTTCGGAAGTCCGTCGTTCTTCATGTTGACAAGCTTCTGTACGGACTCGCCGAGGCGCGATGTTGAGACTTGCCACGTTCCGTTATGCTTTTCCGCCCCGCCACCGTCCAGGCATTCAATGAGGGCAGCCGTCAGCCGACTCACATCGCCTGTATCCCCGAACGCGGGCAGACCGCTGGCTGTGGCGAAGATCATGGGCGCAGTACGCTCGTGCGAGTCGAGGACGCTGGCGCGCTTGAGGGTCTGCCCGCCCACGTCCAAGTCTTGAAGCATGCTGGTCGTCCATTGCCGGCAGGCGTCGACCACGTAGTACTGAGTTTGCGCTCTGCACTGCGCCATGCCTCTGTAGGTGCGGTTGAAATCTATGGCAGTAAGCCAGGGGTTGTTCGGATTTTCGGCGAAGTCTTCGGGGAGGAGGATCGATGCATCCCTCTCCAGGCCATGTCCGCAGAAATAGAAGAAGCAAACGTTGCCTTTGTCGGCGTCACAGCGCGCATACCATTCATTGAATGCACGCATGATGTTTGCCATATTCGCAGCCTCAATCACCTTCGCAGCGCTTCCGTCTCGAAGGTCATATTGGTCGGTGTTGGCGTCCGAAAGCAGCAACTCGACAGATCCCAGGGTGGCGTCGTTGCGATAGGCTCCGCTGGTGAACCAGTCAGCAAGTGCGCGCGCGGAGACGGGCGGGGATTTGAGTTGACCGAGCGGGGGCACGTTGGGAGTCGGCGCCTCTCCACCTTGCAGATGCTTGTATCTGCCCACCCCGATAATCAAAACATGGGTCTGAGGCCCACCCGTGTGTTCCTTTGTTCCGAGTACAAGCGTCATACGCACTCTCCGCTTGAGTTGATAAGGAGTACATACCACCTCAGCCTACGACAGTCTACGTTGCTCATCACACGCTGCCCCATTTTGTCTGGAGCCGCCGTTCACCCTCCCTCTCTGTACTCGGAGGGGCCAGATTCTGCGGGGGCGGGGCCGCGTCAGCCGGCGCGGCCTTCGGATACACGCGCGCGATGAAGCGTTTGTCGATGTCGGACATGACGAAATTCCAGCCGACAGAGACGCCGTCTGTCGTGAATTCTGGCGGAACCGGGTAGTGCATGATCGAGTGCGGGTCGTATTCGTCGAACTGTGACCCGGCCTTGTCTACGGGCGTAAAGAGGTTATGATCAACATCGGCTTTCGACCAGCCCAACTGATCCATGTAGTAGCGGTAGACGACAGGCTTGTTCCAGTTGATTACTACCTCAGGATGCTGCTGTTCGTGATACATCCCGAGTGAGTGACCGAATTCATGGACCACCGTCCGCCGCATCTCTTTGTCGGTCGTGTTGGGTGTTAGCCAGCCGTAGTGCATCGTCTCAACGTCCTGACCAAACGCGAGCGCCTCTGTGCCAAGGTAGGACCATGAACGGTTGTCAAGGTGATAAGAGATGCGAATGTCCGTATCGCCGCTCGGAACGAACGAAAAGCGGATGTTGGTAAACTGCTCCCACTCTTTCGCGAATTGTTCGACCTTCGCGTGAATCGCAGGGTCGCCGTCCAAGTGGCGGACTCGAATTGTCCGCCCGTCCTTCCACTTCTTCCCCGTCAGCAGAGCGCCAAAAGTCTCAAGCGCCCGCGGGCCAACCCCTATCAGCCGCTTTGCGTCGACGGCCCCCGAAGGTGCGTTCTCGGGGTTCTCGGCGATGGCGCGCTCGGCGGCCTCAAGCATGAGGTTTTGTGGGAAAAGCTTATCCTCACAAACCATAATCGCTTCCAGATTGACGTTATCGGCTTCATTTGTCATTGAATCCTCCGTACATGTGAGAGTCAATTGATTGCTCGGTGACTCACTCATCAACGCGGGTTGAGTCGCGTCGGAGTCGCCGAACGTTGAGTCGGTCAATATCAGCAGTCTCGTCGCCCTCTTCATCGCTGCCCACGGTTTTCAAACGCGTGAGTCGTTCTGCAGGCAAAAGATCGTCACGTTCGTCTAACTCAAACCAAGGGAGGCCGAGGTTAGCGTAGGTCTGCGCGTCGATCGGCGTGGGCGGCGCCTCCAGACCCGTCAAGGCGCGGTACTGCGCGCTGTTGAGTAGATGGATGAATGCACGCCCAAGCGGAGAAGTGTCCCACACCTCTACGCCGTACGGGTCAGGGTAAATCTGCTGCCGAATCTTGCCCCCGGCGCCGAGGGCGATTCGCTCTTCGCCGGCCGGTTCCTCCATCAACGGCGAGTCCAGCCTGGAAGGAGTAGGGGGCGCGTGTGCGGGAAGCAACTCGGACTTGGGACCAAAGACGGTGATGCGGATGCCCCCGGTCAATTCGCGTGCGTCCAACTGCTCCTCAAGCGCTAGGCCAGAGCCAAGCGGAGTGGCGACGAACTGGCGAACGAATCCATCGCCCGCGTTAATGCCATCGAGCCACGGTTGGTCTGGGCAGATTATGTAGTTCTGCGGGCTCGCGCTTAGGGACTCGTCCCACCGCTCTCCGGTGAGCACGTTGATTTCGCCCGCACCGATCATGACTGCGTGCGGGTATCGGTCAGTCCCTTCGAACCCGAACCACAAAGCTTCCTGCGGGCGCATTGGAATCACAGCCTCAAGGATTGCGGAATCGCACAACGAGTCAATATTCTTATCGAGGCGCTTCCCGTTGAATAGTTGAACGGGGAACGAGCCGAAGCTTGGCGGCAGCGGGAACTCGAGCGTGCCTGCGGGCACACGGACAGTTCGTTGGAAGGACACTCGAAGATGTTGTCCAAAACACAGTTGATTATCCTTAACGTACATGCACGAGATAACCGGGTCCGAACACCTTAATCTGCCATTGTCATCGTCTTAATTCTGTTGCCACTGATTAATGGAGATGACGGGCAAAACATTTCACGCATATCGCTAAAACCTATGGCAGGGCTCACGCCAGCGGGAAAAAATCGTGCCCGCATGATAGTTCTTCTCTGTTTCGAACGCCTTTAAAGGCAGCCGCGAAAATGCGGCTAGTAACTAAGAGGAGAATGTCATGAAAAACTTTTCACAGCTGTGATTTCTCTGTGCAACCTCTCCGTTCTCTGTGTCTCTGTGGTTGTTTTCCCTAAGCAATCTTCAACCACAGAGGCACAGAGAACGCAGAGGTTGCACAGAGAAGAGCAGGTGTGATGACCGTTCCGGGCAAAGCTCGTTAGGCAATAACAACCAGTGCGGTGCATGAGCAGAATTATCACGGTGCTCATTGTCTTAGGACTCACCGCTTTCACTGTCATTCATTTCACAAGATTGGAGATACTACTATGGCTCGATCTGATTTTAACTGGATTCCCTTCACTCACGACTTCACGGAAAACGATCCGACGTTAACCGTGCAGTTCCCAATCGAAGGGACTCCGATTGACGATGCGTACCTGCTCATCACGGCGCACAACGTTACGTTCCAAACCCACCAGATCTCCATCAACAATCAGGAATTGCCTGGTTTTGACATGCCTTTGCATAGTGGCTGGCAGACGTGGATGGATCATATTCCGGCTGGGGTTCTCCAGAGTGGGACCAACTCTATTACGATTGTTCGGATGGGAAACGACGACTTCACGACTAAAGACATAGTCGTGCACTGGCGAGAGTAGGCCGGTCCAAAGGCTCGCTGGAGTACGATTGGTTGGTTGCTGAACCACGATCGCAAATTTTCATCGCGGTTTGATGATGATGACCGAATCCATTTGACCATGCCCGTCATCTTCAGTAAGGGAGTTGGCTGGATCGTTTAGACCTACACCATCGACGAGAAACTTGTAGGTGTACTTGCCGGGCGTTAAATCAATTCGGCAAACCCATCCGTCACTCTCTTTCGCGCAGTAGTTCTTAGTCTGAATCCAGTTGTTGAACGATCCGTAAATGGCCACGGCCACGGCGTCCGCGTGTCCTGCCAGCTTAAAAGTTGTATTGCCAACACTCGGTACTGGAGGCGGCATCTTCTTTACTTGAATATCTCCCAAATCGCTATGAAGAGTTAGACCGGTGACGTTGCCTTTTTCATCTTTGATGAAGGTGAGACGCATATCTGGAATCTCGCTGTCGGAGAACCTGGACTCCGATTCGGCTATCACCCGGCGCGCCCTCAGGTTCGAAGGCTTGACCCAAAGAGAATCATTCTTAACACTTACATAGATGACGAAATCGTTCGTGAACTGCGGGTCTAGTTGATATCTGCCAATGTAAGTTTTCAACAGAGCGACGGGCAGTTTTACTTCAGCGGTTGCGAGCGCTTTTCGGGGCATCGAGCGCGCGCTGGGGGGTATCTTCCCCGCAGATATCTTCGGCTCAGGTTTGATACCGACGAGCGCTATCAAGTGACTCGCCAGCGTTCCACGCCAATTAAACAGTCCGTGGTTCCCATTAAATTCCGTGTAATGGACCGAGTATCCTTTGCTCTGGAGTGTGTCTCTCAAATTACGATTAGTCGCGAGAAACGTAGGGTCTATCGAATTAGCGGGCGGCGCATTCGGTTGCTGCAACATGAGATCACGCCACCACCAGGTCCCTTCCAACAATCCCGCTTCGAACGAGAAGCGCAGAGGCAGACGCGGGCTGGCGGCAAACTGGCGCTTCAGCCATTCCCATTCCTTTTCGCCATCGGGCTTCCACTTAAAATCACCCGACTGGGAAAGCACGTTGCCGAAAACCTCCGAGTGCTTAAGCCCGACACAAGCCGCCTGCAATCCGCCCAAGCTCGTGCCGCCGATGATTGTCTGCTCCGGTCGATCGGTCGCGTGGTAGTTAGCGCGCGCCCAGGGAACAATCTCCTGGGCCAGGAAATCAGCATATGCTGAATTGCATGACAACTCGCGCCAGCGATCAGGATTCTCCACCATCACAGCGATCAGCGGAGGGATCAGACCCGCTGCGATCAAGTTATCGAGAGTAGTTGCTACCCGTGCCGTGTTCACGTTAAGACCGCCGTCTGAAAGTACCAGCAAACCGTAAGGCTTCTTAGCGGCAGCGTAGCCGTGCGGAGTGTAAATCCAAATTGGACGTTCGTTGCGGAGGAGTTTGCTCGCGAATTTTTCGCGCAGCACTCGTCCGGTAGGAACTTTCGGACTGACGACGATCCAACTTTGCGGCTCGGCGGAGGGAAGTTCGACCGCCGAAAAGGAATTCAGCTCATACGGATTGAACTCGTTCCAACGCTCGGTGAACTGGAGCGGATTGAGCGGATCGTTCCGGAGTGCGCCGGCAAACTGCATGATGCCTCGCCACTCTTTCGGGTCGGGGAGGTTCGTCGCCAATTGATAGATGAAGCGGGCGCCCTTCTGAAGCTGGAATGTTTTGTACCACAAGTCAGTGTCGAGCAGCCGCGTCATCGGCTTACTGACATCCCCCAGACGAAAGACGAAAACGTTTCTCGTCTCTTCCGACGCTCGCCAAAGCATCGTTACGATCACGTCCCGGTCGCTCCCCGCTGCCGGCTCAATCATCGGCGCACCTTGTTCGCTAATTTCCTTCCAGAACTTATCAAGCGCGGTCCGATCACCTGAGGTGAGACGATCCCGCAGGGCCAGCAAACGCGGACTCGATGGCTGGTCGTCGAGGGTGACGGACGACGTGGCAGATACGGGTACGTTTGTTGCCAGACTCGCGCTCATAATAAGCAGCGTAAACACACGTGTAACGATCCGAGATACAAAGCGAACTCGCATAATCGGCGCCTTTCAGTTAGTTAGGGTCTTTTAGGTCGGGACTCCCCGTCGACGGTCGAATCAATCAAGACTTGAACATTCGCTCAACCGGTGTGCGTCCTTGTTCGTCATAACCCGTGATTTTTGCGGAGGACGCATCCGCGATGTCACTCGTCAAATCCTTATTCGCGGGGAACGTCTCGCTCGGGGCTACGAGCACGTCGCTCCCAAGTTCGCTGCCGGAACGCCGCTTCGAGCTGGCGCGTCGAACAACGATAAATAGATAAGTCAAAACAGCGATGGCCACTAACTGGCGCATGACGCCTGTGAAATTGTGATGTGGGACGTTCACCGCCCAGAGCGCGGCCAGACCCGCCACAACCGCGATGCTAATGTGCAACCCCATTCTCAAAGGCGTGGAATCGAAGGGAAGGCTCCGTCGGATTTCATAACAGTTATTTCTGACCCGCTCGAGGTCACCGAAGCTTTGCAGCGCCGCACGTTGCGCGTCGTCTGGCCTCATCCCCTGCTCAATGTTGGCTCGTGTTCGCATTTCAATATGGAGGCGCAATTCAGTTTCAACCTCGCGCATCAGCTCGTCGGGACGACGCCAGTCACAAATGAACCTTGTCGTGGCTTTGATCCAGAACATAATCAGTAACCTCTCTTAGACCGCACGCAGTGCCTTGATCGTTGCGCTTGCAAGCCGCTCCCAATTCTGCTCTTCGATGATTAGCTGTTTCCGACCCGCGCGCGTCAGCTTGTAGAACTTCGCGCGCTGGTTGTTTTCCGAAACGTCCCACTCCGACTCGATCCACCCGCGCTGCTCGAGTCGGTACAGTCCAGGATATAGCGATCCTTCCTCGATCTTAAGAGCGTCGCCCGAAATTTGTGCGATGCGTTGAGCGACTCCGTAACCATGAAGAGCGCCAAGCGAAAGAGCTTTGAGGATCAGCATGTCCAGCGTCCCCTGAAGTAAGCTGGCTTTAGATTTGGGCAATGGATAACCTCCTAGATAATCTAGGGCCAGCATACTACGGACTACCCAGATTGTCTAGGGGCTGGGTCGATAATTGATGGCCTCAATTTTTTTGGTGACGCATGGTGGTTTTAGGAGTTAGTCTCGCGTTCAAACAGAAAGACGTCAACAAACGGTCTTAGCCATCAGTGGCATAACTTAACGTGAGAAAGGGTAGTGTCTCAGTTTGAATTAACGCCGATCGATTTAACGCCGAAGGCGTTTGCTAATTTCAGCCCAGGGTTCGAAGCGAAGCGAGAACCCTGGGATGAGTAAAACGTGATGAAACCCTGTAAGGGTTCGCCTTTAATACAAACCCTTTCAGGGTTGTTCGTTTGTTAATTATCGGATCCCAAGGTTGTCGCTGGCGCTTCAACCCTGGGCTGAAATTAGCCAACGCCTTTGGCGTTTAATTCAAACTGAGACACTACTTGAGAAAGAGAAAAATCACGTAGACGCGCCAATGGATGATAAACTGCTTTCGCAGTTTATTAACTCAAGGCTCAGCCCAACGGCCTTGAAGAATTCTTGAAAATTACTCCTGAAAAGGCATTCCGCCAAAACGGGTTGCCATCCCGATCAGCAAACCGGCTGCAAGTTTCAAATCCCAGATGAAAGCATTAACTAATAGAATCCTCCCCGGATTATTAATGTTCGTGGTCTGCGCTCTAGGCCCGGTCTCGGTCCGTAGTCAGTGCGCAGTGCCGGCCTTCCGTGCTGCTGCCGACTTCGACGCAGGCCAACGGCCACCCAATATCGCTTCCGGAGATCTCAACTCCGATGGCAGAACGGACCTCGTCGTCGCAAACATCGCTGCCGATGAAATTATCATCTTCCTGGGAAACAGCAGTGGCGTGCCAACAAGAACCAGGTTGACCACCCCAGACCGACCTGCAAACGCCGGGATTGGCGATTTCAATCACGACCAAACCCTGAAAGTGTTAGACGGTTGGCGAACCCTTTCAGGGTTAATATTAAATCGACGTGCGATCCCAGAGTTCTCGTTCCTCGAACCCTGGGCTGAAATTAGCGAACGCCTTCGGCGTTCATTTAATTTCAAACGCACGCCTGACTCAGCGGCCGGATTGAAGACTTGAAGGAGGTTTCTTCTGCTACACCAAATCCCTCGCGTCCCATTTCTTACAGCATTTCTTGTCTGCGCTTTTTCCGCGATCCATGCGCAAAGCCCACCGACAGCACTGGTCAGTATCAATCGGTTCGGAAACGGCAGTGGCGATCAAGCGGCTTTAAATAATGCTCTCAGTATCAGCGCAAACGGCAGGTACGTGGCTTTCGTTACCGACGCGACGAACCTCGCTGCGAACGATAACAATAACGCCAGTGACGTTTTCGTTCGAGACCGGCTAACTGGTCAAACAATTCTCGTCAGCGTGAATGCGGCCGGCACAGGTACTGCGGATCAATTCTCCAATGGGCCGGTCATCACACCCGATGGGCGTTTCGTCGTCTTTATAAGCGCGGCCTCTAATCTGGTTACTGACGATGCCGCTCTACTCATTCATGAGGACGTATACATCCGCGATCTACAGTTGGGGACTACGAAACTTGTAAGCAGAAACTTCGCCGGCGCCGGGCGTGGTAACATAGGTTCAGGATTGTTCGACGCACTGGGTGTGAGTGATGACGGACGATTCGTTGTCTTTACAAGTCTTGCCACAGATCTCACTGCCTTCACTGATGATAATAATCAGCCGGACGTATTCGTGCGTGATTTGCAAACGAATACCACGAAGCTTGTAAGCGTCAACAAAGATGGAACCGGCCCAGGCAACAATGTTTCAAAGGTTGGGGTGATTACGCCAGACGGCCACTTCGTTGCCTTCATCAGTCAAGCCCGAGACTTGACTGCAATCGACACTCCGGGCCAACAAGCCTTTATTCGCGACCTACAGACCAACACGACAAAACTTGTAACTCCAAACTTTTCTGGAACCGGCGCGTCCAGCGGAGGAGTCGATCCAAACGGCGACCATAATCTGGCGATTTCTGATGACGGACGTTTCGTTGCCTTTGTGTCTGATTCCAGTAACCTCGTGCCTAACGACACCGGTTCAACTCGCGACGTCTTCGTCAGGGACAACCAGCTCGAAACAACTTTTATGGTCAACGTCGCCAACAACGGACTACCTCCCACGACAGGTAATTCAGGACGCTTCGCTATGACGCCGGACGGCCGTTATATAACCTTCGTCAGCGGTTGTGACACCCTCGTCAATAATGACTCCAACCAACAACAGGACGTCTTTGTGCGTGACCTGCAAACCAACACTACGACGCTGATAAGCGTAAACCAAAGTGGTGCTGCGGGTGGCAACGGACAGGCTGACGGCTTCTTTGTAAGTCTCTTTGTACGACCGTCGATTAGCGACGATGGCCGTTACGTTAGCTTCGGTAGCTCCGTCGCGAATCTGACCAGTACGCCCGACACAAACAACTCGCTCGATATCTTCGTACGCGACAGACAGACTTCAACCACGATTCTCGCCAGCAAGAATTTTTCAGGCTCGAGTAGCGCCGACCGAGGAGCGGGCGCAGCCTTGATTTCGCCTGATGGGAGCACGGTCTGTTACTTCAGCGGCTCGACCGATCTTGTTGGCTATGACACTAACGACGGGATCCAGGATCTGTTTGCATTCCTGAACATCGAACAGCCGGGCCAGGTTCGTCTCAAGTTCGCTGTCAACGATGCGGTTGAGAATGGAAGCTCCGCGACAGTCACGGTGAGCAAAGTTGGTCCGCCGGGATCGACCGTCACAGTCGCTTACAGCACGAGTGAAGGAACCGCAATCAGCGGCACTGATTACACACCCGCATCAGGAACTCTCACGTTTGGACCAACCGAGACCGAGAAGACTTTTACTGTCTCTGCTCTGAACGATTCGTTGGACGAGAACGACGAGACGGTGATTTTGAAGCTCTCCAACGTCAATGGCAGTGTGCCTTTTGGTGAACCGGCCATAGCAGTCGTGAGAATCGTTGATGACGATCCGCCACCAACTGTACAGATAGATGATGTGACAGTTGTAGAAGGTGATTCCGGAAGTACGTTTGCGGTTTTCACGATCAGCTTATCAGCAGCGAGCGGAAAAACGGTAAATGTAACTATAGCAACACAGGCTGGAACAGCTACGCCTGGTCTGGACTTCGGTAGCGGTTCGTTGCTGCTAACTTACCTTCCGGGGCAAACGGTCAAGCAGGTAGTTGTATTCGTCGCAGGTGACACTGCGGTGGAGGGTATCGAACACTTCTTCGTCAACATCGTTAACCCGGTAAATACAACCATCGCTGACGCGCAAGGCGTTGGCACAATTATCGATGATGACGCGCTGGTTCTGCTTACGGACGCCAACTCACAGAGAGCCCTCGCGCTCACTTCGATAACACAGGCGGCAGAGCCCTTTTCGATCAGCAACGATTTTGCGTTCAGCTCCGATCACCTTACACGAATTTCGCTATTTGCGATCGGCATGAGACTCAACGCGGGTGAGAATGTTGCTGCTTCAGTGACAGCAACAGCGGAAGACATTCACGGAGGAGTTCACCCGCTCGCGGTTGAGTTCGCGGGGGACGTCCCGGGGTTTAACTGGCTTACGCAAATCGTAGTGAAACTGAATCCTTCGATAACGTTTCCCAACGACGTGAAGATCAAGATCACATACCTGGGAGCGACAAGTAACACGGTGACTGTGGCGGTCAAGCCTTAAAGAGAGTGTCTTGTGGTCATCGTTTACCCTGGATGTGATGGCCGGTGTGGCGGCTCGCAGACTGACTGCATCGGATGTTTCTTAGCCTGCGACAGCAGGCGTAAGCATAAAGCCTGGGGCGCAAGCCCCAGGTTATCGTGTTAATAAAATGGGTCGGAGCCCGCGACAGCGGGCGAAAGAGTGTTAATTTCACGCTGTCGCCCGTTTCACGGGCTCGGAGCTTATCTTTTGTGATCTGATCCTGGGGCTTGCGCCCCAGGGCTTTATGCTTACGCCTGCTATCGCAGGCTAAGAAAGCCCAACTATCTCTGAATACCAGAAATATCAGAGGGCGCCGTACTGGATCACTATACAGGGCGCGCCTTCTCAATCTGCTTTAACTTTTCCGTCAACAGTTCCTGTTCGCGCTGATTTTTCGTCATTGCGATCGCGCGCTCGATTTCTTCACGCGCCTCAGGAAAGTTGCCCATTTTCATCAGCAGGTCTCCACGCACACTGTGAAGCAGATGATAGCCAGCAAGCGCAGAGTTCCCGGCGGCGTCGAGTGCATCGAGCCCGGCGGCCGGGCCCTCGGCCATACTCACAGCGACTGCTCGATTCAGCGCTACGATGGGAGAGGGAGTGGTTTGCATCAGTGCGTCGTAGAGAAGAACGATCCGTTCCCAGTCAGTGTCTTCGGCCGTACGAGCTCGCATGTGACAGGCAGCAATCGCTGCCTGCAAAGCATAGGCTCCAGCGCCACCGCCGAGTCGTTGCGCGTGTTCGAGCGCGGACATTCCTCGTTGAATGTGCTCGTCGTCCCACAAAGAGCGATCCTGATCCGGCAGCAACACCGCTTCGCCGTTGCTTCCACGGCGAGCCGCTGTGCGCGCCGCATTGAGCTCCATCAGAGCCACAAGAGCGTGAACTTCAGACTCGTCCGGTAGAAATTGCACCAGCATGCGTCCGAGTCGCAGCGCCTCGTCACAGAGTGCGGCCCGCATCCACTCCTCTCCTGACGTCGCGGTATACCCCTCATTAAAGATCAGGTAGACAACGGAAAGTACGGACGTCACCCTGCGGCGCAACTCGTCCCCGCGCGGCGTCTCAAAGGGCACATGAGCTTCCGAAAGAGTCTTCTTGGCCCGAAAGATCCGCTGTCCTATTGTTTTCTCAGGTACAAGAAAGGCGCGGGCGATCTCCGCCGTAGTGAGGCCGCCAATCAAACGCAACGTAAGCGCGATGCGTCCTTCTACTGGGAGTATTGGATGGCATGCGGTAAAGATCAGCCGCAGCACGTCATCGTCGATCACCTGATCCAGTGCCTGGTCCATCGCATCTCCGAGCCACTGCTGTTGCACTTCAAGCTCCCGAGCAATTTCTTCGTGCTTTTGTACAAGCATCAGCCCGCGGCGCAGATTATCGATCGCGCGCCGCTTTGCCGCCGTCATCAGCCACGCAGCGGGATTGTCAGGGATACCTTCTTCGGGCCAACGCTCGAGGGCTGCAACCAGCGCGTCCTGGGCAAGTTCCTCGGCAATGCCGATATCGCGGGTGACGCGTGCAATCGCAGCGATGAGCCGCGTAGACTCGGCCTTCCACACTGCCTCGATCGTCATGTTGACATTGCTCATGTTTGCCTGACGACATCTTAATCGCCGTCAGGCAAACACACTACTGATGAACGTGAGTCGATGAAGGAAGATATTCCGTACCGTCTGACCAGCGTTGAGTTGGAATGACGAACTGCGTCAGGTGCTGCAGCGGGTCAGCAACCGCAATGATAGGAGAACCTGGCAGATTGGCTCCCCAGATAGCGGGGTCGATGTCGGAATAGAAGAACATGAGGTGGGGAGGCCAGTGTGGCGCGCTCGCGCCGCCGTATCCTTGCTTGCCCATCATGTAGCACATAGCCCCTGGTTCCATCGACGGCAGTTCTTTCCTGGCGAGGGCTGCGACAGTGATCTCGTTCACTTGAGCTAGCGTTTGTCCCGCCAGGGCCAGGTCGGCGATCTTTCTGACGCGAAGAAGATAGGTACGTGCGGCTGCCGCATTGACGCAAATGGGAACCCGCACTTTCGGATCCCAGTAGTCCTCGTCCGCGGCAGATGTCCAGGAGCGTCCCACGACACACACGAAACCGTTCTTGCCTTTCACCGCGGTTTCGAAACCATGACGGCTGAGGACCAGCACCTCTGCATCTCGTGAAATGGACTCCGGCGCTGCATCTCGCGCCAGTGCTATTTCCGCATCGCGATCCGCCATGAGGTATTGCTCTACCGGGCCCATCTTCGAATAAGGTGTCTTGTTATCCTGTGCCATCGCCTGAAGCGCCAGGCCGAGCACAACAAGCACTGCGAAGCTCTTGATTACGATTGCCCCAGTCTTATTTTTACGCATAGTTTTCCCTCCTGAAGAATCGAACTCTTCACGTAAAGGCCATCCTTCAGCATGCGGCGGCCTGTCGCCGCCGCTCACTTGTATTTTTTGTTGGTTAGTTTTCTTCGGGGGCCGGCATGAAGAAAATCTCTCGCACTTCGACCGGAAAGCGGCACGCTTTAGCGCCTTTGCGCGCCCACGCAACCACCTCGTCTACGTCAGCGCATTCCAGTATCCAGAAACCGCCCACGTGCTCCTTGGTCTCGAGGTACGGTCCATCGGTGACGAGCAGTTCACCGTTGGGCTGCGGCCGCAGCGTGTGGGTCGGACCCAGCCCGCCGGCGTACTTCCTGACACCAGCAGCGATCATTTCGCGATTGAGCGCGTGAATCTCTTCCACCATCGCTTCGTCCTGTGTGGACGGGTCAAAATCGTCGGGTAGATAACCAGAAACCAGATATTGTGGCATGTCGTCTCCTATTAATTAATGGTCTTCAGCCGGGCTATTTGCCCGCCTTCACTCTTACGACGAACGGCAAGACCGGAATTCTACATACTGTCCAGAAAATTTTCGGTTTAAAATTTCTCTGTGCAACCTCTGTGTTCTCTGTGTCTCTGTGGTTAACTGAGTCGTAGCAATAACTCACCACAGAGACACAGAGAACACAGAGGTTGCACAGAGAAGAGCGAATGGAGGAAAAGAATTACATTTCGAGCGCCAGCCGCTAATTACCATCCTATTGACAGTACCGGTGGACTGGTGGTAGCAATTGGCTGCCCTACGTCTTTGGGAAAACTCAGGTACACAAAAGGGGAAACAACTATGAGCGAGCAAGGCCGAATTCTCGGCATCGGTGGTATCTTCTTCAAGTCTGCTGATCAGCAACAAATGAAGGAGTGGTACGCTAAACATCTCGGCCTCGCGGATAGTGGCCACGGTGTCATGCTGCCGTGGCGTGAAAGCGACAATCCTGAAAATGAGCAGATGACAATCTGGAGCATTTTCCCCGGCAACACCAAATACTTCGAGCCCAGCTCAGCCTCGTTCATGGTGAACTACATCGTCGACGATCTCGACGCACTGCTCGAGCGCCTCGCGAAAGAAGGCGTCCGCATCGACCCTAAGCGCCAGGACGAAAGCTACGGCCGCTTCGCGTGGATATACGATCCCGACGGCAACAAAATCGAGTTGTGGCAGCCGCTCAATCCAACAGAATAGTAAACGTATGGACAAGATAAAATTAGTTCTGATCACCATTGCCGTAATTCTCTGCGCGTTGGGACTATTAGCCGTGGTCGGCCTTGTCTCTGCACTAATCCAGTCCCTTTTCTGGATCGGCCTCTTATGTGTGGCGGGTTATATCGGAGTGAAGTTACTTGTTAAAGACAAACCAGGCGAAACTGAGTCTCTTAACGCTCCTCACGCCCTGAAACAGGTGGAGCGTACGTTAGAGGAATACCGGCGTAAGCTCAAATGAGAGTGCAACATGGCTACAATCGATCACCTGATACTTAACGTCAATGAAATAGCCGCAAGCGTGGATTTTTACGTCAACGTCCTGGGCTTTGAGCTGGAAGGTGAGGACGGGCCATTCACCGTAATCAGAGTTAGCAAAGATTTCACTCTGCAATTAGCGCCGTGGGGCACAGCGGGGAATGAACATCTTGCCTTTGCTATGTCACGCGAAGACTTTGATAACGCATTCGCGCGAATGAAAGCCATGGGAATCTCCTACGGCGATTCGTTTCATGCGGTCGGTAACAATCTTGGTCCGGGAGTTGAAACGGGAGCACGAGGTCCGGCGCCAACTCTTTACCTGAACGATCCGAACAAGCACTTGATAGAAATTCGAACTTACGATTGAGCCCACAACATCAGCCCAGCCCTACCGCTCCGAACAGCAACCGAATCACACCCGCGCCGAGGATGACCCAGAAGGCGTTCGGACGAAAGCGTACGAGGATGAAGATCGCGACGATCATGATCGACAACCCCATCCAAGTGTGAATTCCGGCGCGCCCAATACTCAAACCAGCAGCAACAAGCAGTCCCACCACAGCCGGCGCGATGCCGCGCAAAAGTGACTGCACTATTTTGTTATCGCGAAAACGCCGCAATGAAGTTCCGGCTGCAATCGTCATCAGAAATGCCGGAAGAAAGATGCTGATCGTAGCCACCAATGCTCCGAGCGTGCCTGCTACTCGATAGCCGACGAAAGTGGCGGTGATCAAAACCGGCCCGGGCGTAATCTGGCCAAGGGCAAACGCGTCGGCGAATTCCTGGTGTGTTAGCCACTGATGATTGTTGACTACTTCCGATTCAATCAGCGGCACCATTACCAGGCCGCCGCCAAACGTGACACTGCCGATGCGAAGAAAGATCGCGGAGAGTGTAAACAATAAAGCAAACTTAGCAGCCAAAGGCATCGCCACCGCAAGTATGCCGATCGATCGAAGCGTCAGCGATTCTTCACGTTCTTCGTCTGTCTTCAGTTGTTCCCTCTTCCGAGTCCGTCTTCGCTTTGCGAGTCGCGCGCGGACACGAGCACGACGGCGAGCGCCAATCGTGCGCAGGTTTCGCAAGCGCCGCAGTTGCGTTTCAGCAAATGAATCGATGTAGATGCCGATCAGTCCGGCCACCAGCACGACTTCCAGTACAGTGGCGTCGAATAGCGCGACTGTTAAAAATGACAGCACTGCAAGCCACCACTGCCAACGTTGCGTGAGGATGTTCTTGCCCATGCGCCACGCCGTCACGAGGATCAGAGCAACAACAGCGCCATTCAAGCCGTGAAAGAATCGTTGCGTATCTGGAAAAGCCTTGATGTGTTTGTAGACGATCGCCAGCCCGATCATGATGAGCATCGAGGGCAGGATGAATCCGGCCATGGCCACCGCGGCGCCACGCCATCCGCGCAGACGCAGGCCTATATAAGTAACGGAATTTCCCGCGCTCGTGCCGGGTAAGCTTTGCGCGAGGGCCAGAGCTTCAGCAAACTCCGAATCCGTCAGCCAGAAACGCTTGCGTACCGTGAGCGTGCGAATTTGCGCCAGTACGGCGACGCCACCGCCAAAACCAACCAGTCCGATTTTCAGGAAGGATAAGAAAAGACCGCCGAGTGTTGCAGTGCGAGAGATGCGTTCGATTTGTCGTCGTGCAATACGGACGCGACGACGCATGTCGTATGCACGTGATCGAATTCTATCGGTTCGAACTGAGGTCTGATTCACTGCTCCGTTAGAGAGTATACGACACGCTAGTCTTCACGTCCTCCTCTGCGGCTCTCTGCGTATCTCTGCGATCTCTGCGTTGAAATAGCTCTTTAACGCAGAGATCGCAGAGATACGCAGAGAGCCGCAGAGAACTACTCACGGCTTCATGAATTTTGCGACGCCGTTGATGAACATCTGTACCGCGAGCATCACCAGCAACATTCCCATCAATCGCTCGATCGCGATTACTCCTCTTTCCTTCAACAGCCTGTAGAGAATCGTCGACGAAAGCAGAATTACTGCGGTGACAGCCCACGCGAGCGTTAACGAGGCCCAGAGTTGTAACGTGCTGCCCGGACTCGACTGCAACAACAGCAACATCGCAAGTGTGGAAGGGCCAGCAACAAGAGGGATTGCGAGCGGCACTAAAAAAGGCTCTCCGGCTAGTGCGTCATTGGCGGGCCGGTCGCTTGGAAAGACCATTCGCAGTGCAATCAAAAACAACACAATGCCGCCGGCGATACTGATCGTCTCTTCCTGAAGACTCAACAGCCGCAACAGATACTTGCCGAGGAACAAAAACACCAGCAGCACGATGTAAGCAAAGAAGATCTCGCGCACCAGCACCTTGCGTCTGCGGTCAGGCTGTACGTGTTTCAACACTGAAAGGAAAGGCGGGATGTTACCCAGCGGATCCATGATGAGTAACAACGTGATAGCGTTGAAGAAGATCTTCATTGAGGCACGTCGGCAGGCTGTAATAGACCTTTCACGATCAGCAACTGTGCGAGCAGTCTCAACTCATTGCGGTCGAAGCGATCGGCAAGGGTCGTCGTGCGGTTGAAGCCTGACTTAGCTAACGCCGCCACACCTTTCCCATACTTGAAGACCATGAAATCAAGCTGCATTATTCCCGCCTGGTCCAGAATGATTTCACTCTTCTTCACAGCCCCGCTTTTGACGACGCGATCGAGCAACATCAACAACGAAATCTGACTGTTGGCGCGGTCCACCGTTCGCTCTGCGAGCACGAATGCTTTCGGAGGATCGACTACGGCATAGGCGCACAGTAATGAAAGTAAAGCATTCGTCTGCTTCTCATCCTTCAGATTCGTCTTGATCATCGTAGCCGCGTCTTCAAGGAGACTGGCGGCTTCCGCGTCTTCACCTTTCTCCTTCAACATCATCGCCAGCTCAGCCATTGCGCGAGCGCGCTCTTCCCTGCGTTCGATCTTCGGCACTAGTTTTCGTAGGTAATCGAGCTTCTTCAGGTCGACAGCCATATTGATTTCTTCGACATCGAGCAGGTCGAGAACTTTCTGTCGCTCGCTGTCGCTTACTTCTTTGCCGACGAACTCACGAAAAGCATCCGTGTTCCCGCGAGCGACTGCAATCATCACTGCCTGCTGGTACAAATACGCCTGCGTGTAACTGTCCCCCGACGCGGCGATGCGAATGATATCTTCCTGCATACCACGACGAATCAAGCCGTTGTAGGTGTTCTGGTATCGTTGTTCTTTGGTAAGCGTTTGGTTGAAGGTCTCGAGCTTTCGTTCGAGCGCAGCACGTTTTTCCGGAAGAAACTGTTCGATCTCAGGCATCACCTCATTGATTTGAAATAGCAGATGCGAATTTGCTGACGCGCTAAGCGCCGCGGTTACCAGCATCTCAACGACTTGTTGTTTTTGATCGTCAGCTAGAGTCAGCGGCTTTACCTCGCCACGCGACACTTCCCTTGTCCGGCTACCCTGCAAGAGATAAAGAGCGGTAACCGAGGCCTGAAGATCTGTGGCGACATTCACGGTTTGCAGCTTCGTGATGACCTCACCGGCAAACAGTGATGCTTTCTCAGCATCGCGCTGTTGAAGCTGCTGTAAGAGAGTAACCAACTGCCACGTGAGACCTTTCGCCAAACTTTCACGCGCGAATTGCAAAGCCTGCGCCGGATCTCGCGCCGCGATCTCGCCCGCGACTTCCTGTTCAAACTGGCGTTCTTCCGAAAACGCATTGCCCAGGTCCCGTGGCGGAACTTGTCTTGACGCTCGCAACATATCGAGGGCCAGTTGAGAATCGTGACGCGCGACCTCCCGCAATACTGTCCGCCTCAACTTCAATGTCAGGAAATAGTCCTGCCTGATCTTCTCTCGATCTCCGGATTTGAGATTAGCCGTACCAATCGAGTTGATAGTGTTGACCGCTTCCCAGTAAAGATTACGCGCGCGTTTCTCATCGAAGGACCAGAGTAAATCGGCCGTGCTTGTCATTATGAAGACGCGGTTTTCCGGCAGCTTCAACCCCCATGCGGCTGACGCAATCTCATTCACAAGTGCGAGCGTCTTCTTTTCTAATTCCGCTGCTTCTTTTTCTCTTTTAGTATCTGTCTGCGCACAGACGGTTGAGGCGACCAGCAGGATGGTCACACAAAGAAGCACAAACTTTGAACGGCAAATCATGACTCGATCTATCCACAGATTGCACAGATTGTATACTCAATCTGTGTAATCTGTGGATGGAGACTCGTATGGCAACAATAAAGGTAGCTCCGGTTAAGCCGACTATCACGTTCGACGTGTTGGAGAAGATTGATATTCGCGTCGGCACTATCAAACTCATCGAAGACGTTAAAGGCTCGAACAAACTTCTAAAAATGACCGTCGATTTCGGCGACCACACCAGGACCATTCTGGTGGGAATGAAACAGGAGCGAGAGAACCCCAAAGAGATTGAAGGCATGCAGTCATTGTTCGTAATAAACCTCGAACCGAGAAAGTTAATGGGCGAAGTGTCAGAAGGAATGCTGCTGGATATCGGCTACGCAGACGGTATCAAACCGGTCCTCGCTTTGCCGGAAGCGGAAGTGCCGAACGGAGCTCGAGCGGGGTGACCTCTGACCCTGAAAACGCGCCAGCAATTTGTTAGACTGAAACTCGTGGATTCATTCTTTCCATTCTCATTCCATTACAACTTTCAAGGAGGAATATATGACCGATACCGCGGATCATGTCGAAGATCGGCTGGCCGACTTCACCCGCGACAAGAGGATTCTGCTCTTATCCCTGATGGCAATCGTGGTCGGCGTGCTGAGCGCCATCACCGCCAAAGCTTTGGTTTGGCTGATCGCCGTCTTTACCAATCTTACGTTCTTTCAACGCTTCTCTTCCGACTTCATTTCACCGACCAATCATCATCTCGGAATATTCGTGATCTTTGCGCCCGTGATCGGTGGCCTGTTCATCGGGCTGATGGCGCGTTACGGCTCTGAGAAAATTCGCGGACACGGCATTCCCGAGGCGCTCGAAGCAATACTCTTCGGTCGCAGCCGCATGAGTCTGAAAGTGGCGGTCTTGAAACCACTCTCGTCCGCGATCTCGATCGGTTCCGGTGGTCCATTCGGCGCTGAAGGCCCGATCATCATGACCGGCGGCGCACTCGGCTCAATCTTCGCTCAACTCTTTCATCTCTCGGCCGCTGAACGAAAGACGTTGCTGGTCGCAGGCGCTGCCGGTGGCATGTCTGCGATTTTTAACGCGCCTGTCGCTGCGGTGTTGCTGGCGGTGGAGCTGCTTCTCTTCGAATGGCGACCACGCTCGTTCATCCCGGTTGCGATCGCGTCTGCCGTCGCGGCGATGGTCCGCGTGCCACTACTCGGCTCAGGCGCGATCTTTCCAGTAACAGCACACGCACCACTCGGCGCCGAAGGATTGATGATCGCGTTTGCCGTCGGCATCGCAGCGGGAGTCGCATCGGGTCTACTGACAGCCCTCGTCTACTTTTGTGAAGACGTCTTTACCAAACTTCCGATTCACTGGATGTGGTGGCCCGCTATCGGCGGAGTGTTCGTCGGCATTGGCGGTTGGCTGGACCCGCGCGTGCTCGGCGTCGGCTACGACACTATCCATGCCTTATTAAAAGGAGAGGTCTTCGGCCCGATGGTAATCGGATTGTTAATCGGGAAAGCCCTGGTTTGGTCCATATCACTGGGCTCAGGGACTTCCGGCGGCGTGCTCGCTCCACTCCTGATCATGGGCGGCGCACTCGGCGCGATTGAAGGGAGATTCATAACACTCGGCGATCCCGGTCTCTGGGCAATGATCAGCATGGCCGCAATGATGGGCGGAACCATGCGCTCACCTTTGACTGCGATGATCTTCACGCTCGAGCTGACGCATGACTTGAATCTGCTGCCCGGTCTGCTGGTCGCATGTATCGCCGCACACGCCTTGACGGTGTTGTGGCTGCGACGTTCCATTCTGACGGAGAAAGTTGCGCGTCGCGGGTTTCACGTGACGCGCGAATACAGTGTCGATCCGTTGGCGGTGTTGCGAGTCGGGGAGGTTATGGATCGCAATCCGCCAACCGTGCCCGCGCAGATGAAAGTCAGTGAGCTTTCAGATCTGATCGCGAACGGGAACCCGGAGCTTTCGCATCGACAGGGCACACTCATCGCAGATGAAGCCGGCAATCTCGCCGGCATAATCACTCGCGGCGATCTCATTCGCGCAATCGAAAAGATTCCAAATGGTTGCACGGTGCTCGAGGCCGGCAGCCGTCATCTAATCGTCACTTTTGCGGATGAGATTCTTCATGACGCTGTTACCCGAATGGTCCATCACGACATCGGTCGCCTGCCGGTCGTGCGGCGTGATAATCCCCAAAAGATCGTGGGTTACCTCGGAAGAGCGAGTATCATGACGGCGAGACTGCGTCGTCACGAAGAGGAACACCATCGCGAAGCAGGCTGGCTCCAGGCGTTTTCGCAATAACACATCGAGGAGAGCAACTATGCGCCAGGTTCTCGTATTTCTCGGGATCGTAATTGTCTTTTCATTGGCAAGCAGCGCTGCAATGGCATGTATGTGCGGCGGCGGCGGCACGCCGTGCGAGAGTTATGGCAAAGCGGCTGCGGTCTTCATGGGCACAGTCACTGGTGTCCGCGAGAGCGAACAATATAAAGGGAAAGATGTAGCCGAACTACGCAAATTGCGTGATGCTGGCGAACTAGATTGGGGCTCGATGGCTTATAAGTTCTCCGTCGAGCAGGCATACCTTGGTGTTGCCGGTTCAGAAGTCGAGATCTTCACGGGACGCGGCAGCAGTGACTGTGGCTTCACATTCCAAACCGGTCAGCGTTATCTCGTTTATGCAGATCGGTACAAGGATAAGCTGATTACCAGTACCTGCATGCGCACGAAACCCTTCAACGAGGCATCTGACGACATCGCATATCTCGGCTCGCTCTCATCTGCTCCACAGGGAGTAACGATCTACGGCACGGTCGGTTATCCTCCGGTCGGACCAAACCGTCCAGACGAGATTGGACCACTCAGCCCGGATATTTCGATCGCAATCGAAGGTGAGGCAGTGCAAAAAGAGATTCGACCCGATGCTGAGGGACGATATCGCGTCAGTGGTCTGAAGCCGGGAAGGTACAAGGTAGCATTACGCCTTCCCGACACTCTTACCACGCCGCGAAGTGAAGAAGTGCTAACCCTGGCCGATCGCGGATGTGGGGCTGTCAGTTGGTATATCCTTGATAACGGACGCGTCAATGTTCGCGTTATCAATGCGAATGGCGAACCCGTGGCGCGCATACTGGTGTCGCTTATCAAACCGGGGAATACTGTCCAGGAATTTCCGATAAAAATCGAACGTACTAACGATGACGGGTACGTTTCGTTTTCAGGAGTTCCGCGCGGGACGTATAACATCGCTGTTAATTTCAATCGCTTTCCCGAGCCGGACGATCCGACTAAGGCTTATCCGTCTTCGTTCTATCCGGGAGTGGCCGATCAACGGGACGCGCAGGCAATCACCGTCGGTGCTGGCGAGAAATTGAGTGATTTTGAAGTACGGATACCTTTGAAACGGGCAGACAGTGTTCTGAATGGAACTGTGGTTTTGGCTGATGGCTCACCGGTGGCTAAAGCACAGCTTCTCATCACGGATGAGACGCGCAGTGCCGATAGGGTGCCTTACGGTCTTACGGCCGACGAGCAGGGCCGATTCAAGATCAATGGATATTTCGGGCAAAGGTTGGTTATCTTCGCAACTAGTTTCGATCCGCTGGAGCGTCCCGAGAGTCTGAGAATAACTTTGGAACGTCCCACACACACGGTCCGGATGGTGATCACAAAACCTCGCTAACCGTTTTCTCTGCTCTCTGCGTATCTTTGCGTTCTCTGCGTTAAATAGCAACGTTAACGCAGAGAACGCTGAGATACGCTGAGAGTGCAGAGACAACCGGTTGTTCCTAATCACTACTCCTCTTCCGCAGGTAGCGACTTCAGGTATTCAACCAGATCAGCCTTCTCCTGAGCTGTGAGTCCCAAACTAAAGCGCGTGTTGTAGTGGTTCACCACGTCCAATAGCGTCGCGAATCGTCCGTCATGATAGAAGCGTCCCTTGTTTGCGGGATTCATGAAGAGACCATTCTCACGCACAAAGACGCCAGCCAGATTCATCGTCTTGTACACACCATCAGGAGCGCGGTCGGCCTGGAAACTATCGATGCCGATCTCCGCTGGTGTGTGCAAGTTCCAACCTGGCTCCGTCCACAGCGGCTCCACATGACAATTGTTGCACCCCGCCTTGCCACTAAACAGCTCGTCACCACGGGCGGCTGCCGCGACGTTGAAGTCTGCGCCGGGTTCAGGCGCCGGAGCCGGTATAGCGAGTTGATAGAAGTGCAGCTCAGGCAGTTTCTTCGTTATGCGATCCTGCTCAGGCGGAATGTGCGGTAGATCCGCAAAACCGTTAGCAGCAGCGATCGGAAACTTCGCGGCGTTGTTTAGTCGTGGATCGAAGAACCGGCCGATACCACGCATCTCGAGCGCCGCGACAAAAGCGTTCCAGTAACTGACAGTTCCCCACGCGCCTGTCCACGTATGCTGATTGAAGCCGGCGAGACCATAAGCGTTCGGGAGCAGAGTCGCGCCCGGAACATTCGTTCCCGTAACAACGCCATCAGTCACCTGTTGCGGATTGAACGCCTTGCCATCGAGTAACAACTCCGCATCGAATTTCCCGGGTCCCCAACTGTTCAGCACGGCGCGAACAGTCGCCTGGCTCACGCCAAGTAGATTTGCAAAAGGACTGACGTCAGGCGCCGCCGCTATGATCTTTCCCACATCGAGATCGCGGTTGGCCCAGCCATCGAGCCGGTGACCGACGCCGAAGGTCAACGTATTGTCGACCGTCGAATGACAAAGTGCGCACGTGATGCCGACCGAAGTCAGGTCATCACCTTGAAAGAAGCCCTGAACACCAAGGACAGCATTCAGTTTCAACAAAGCGACTGTGGTCGCCGGATCGTTGAGGTCTACCCTGCCCTGTTTCAACCGGTTGATAAGCGGCTGCGGTAATGCATCTACGTCGACTTTCAGACCGAGACTTAATGCCGTAGCCGGACTGATGCCTGGACCGACGCCTCCCAAATTCGCACCTTTGATTGCCTCGTGAAGATGAAGCGCATCACCCCAAAACACTTCATCGCCGAACGTGTCGAAGCGGAATGTGGCTCTTCCGTCTTCGAGGAACTCATTTGCATTTGCGACGATCTCGGCGTCGAAGTTTCTGAGTTTTTTCTCTTTGTTTTGGTTTTGAGATGATGGCCCCTTCACGTGAATAGTTGAGCGTTGCGAGTCTTTGCCCTTAACCAGAACAAGGGCAACCGCCACCGTGACGAGTAGCGCTATTGTGATGTACAAGCCTTTCGACATTGCACATACCTCCCTCTTGGATATTGAGTTTGTCGGCGTAAGGGGTGGTAGAAGGGAATGGTAGAAGGGAACGACGACTTATTTCATCCACAGATTGCACAGTTATCATAAAAGTCTGTGTAATCTGTGGATAAGGCTTTGAATAGAAATTTACTTTCAAGCCAAACTGGAGGACGCGTGGGTCGCCCACGGAGGTGATGGATCCGAACGCATTGAAGTTCGTGACCTGTGTAACAGCGAGGGGTAATCCTGACGGAGCTGGACCACACCCGCCAATTCCCAGCCTCCAAGGAGCTTGCCTTTACCGATCGGCAGCTCTAAGTGAAGCTGGTAACAAAAACGTTACGACTCTGGTCGCACTTCAGAAAGGAATGCCTTTTGTGGCGATTACGATGAGACTGGGTCTATGGAGCGCGAATGCCGACGAGGACGGTGTTGCTTGTCTGTCCTCGCAGAGTAAGCGTTACTGCCACGTCACCCTTGAGGCCGGTGTCCTCGGGCAGCCGGACAATTACGCTGTAGAGCCAATCGAACCCGGGGACGATGGTCAGAGATTCAACCGCAAGGTTGTAAGTGATGTTCCGAGTGTCCACCAGTGAGACATTGATCGCCGAAAGTGTTTCACTTTGTAACAGTCCCACGTTCATCGCAAACAGCGCGATTCGTGTCCGTTGATCCGGTCCAAAATTGTTTGGGGTCAACAGCGGGAACGGCTCGACGGTCATCAGCACCGAGTGAACCGCAACAGCGCGATTCGAATTTCCATTAGTTAAGAGGACTGGCGCTGGTATCGGTGTTGGAGTTGGCGTGGGAGTCGGAGTCGGGGTCGCTGTTGGAGTTGGCGTCGGGGTCGGAGTAGGTGTCGCGCTCGCATCCTCGGGCGTTACTGACAGCGCCCGGCCGATGTCGATCCGCTCTTGTATCGGCCCGTCAATCCGGCTTCCCGTCTTCTCGATATGGTCGACAATCTTCGTATTACGAAGTGTCGGGAATCGCGCGTGTATCAACGCCGCCTCAGCCGCAACGAGCGGCGCCGCCATTGAAGTACCGCTCCAAACTCCGTATCCCCCGCCCGGAACCGTACTCGTGATTCCCTGCCCCGGCGAAGTCACACGTAGCCACGATCCACGCGTTGAAAAAGTAGCAAGTTGATCTTGCTGAGTAGACGCGGCCACACCGATCAAACCACCGACAGACTCAGCCGCGGGATACTGCTCGACGTCATTACCGCCGTTACCTCCAGCCGCAACGATCACAAGATTCGGATTTCCAACCGCCGGAATATCATCTGCGCCAGACGGCTGATCATCACAGACTTTCTCGAGCACGCTTTTCAATAAATGCGTGCGTCGCAGCGTGCTGAGACTCAGATTAATCACATCAGCGCCGTCTCGTGTGTTCGGATTGCCGTCGGGATCGACAGCAAATGCAAGCGCTTCCGCGAGGACCCAGGTGTTACCGATTCCGTGCTGATCCAGCACTCGAACCGGAATAATCTTGGCTTCCGGCGCAGCCAGCGCGATCAGCCCGGCGACGTGTGTTCCGTGTCCGAATGGGCCAGTCGTCTTGTCGCCTACCTCACTCGGATTCGTATCGTCGTCAACGAAATCAAAACCCGGCAGCAGGTGTCCCACCAGCGCCGGATGAGCTGTATCAACGCCAGTATCCAACACCGCGATACGCACCGGTTGTCCATCGCTGTCGGTGCCGCGATTGATCGCGTGAGCCTGAGCAAGATGGATCGTTTGCGGAGCCCACTGAGCGGTGTAGTCCGATGGCGTCCCGACGCTCCAACCGTTGCCAACACTCCAGCCGTTACCGCCGCCTTCAGGTGGTTTCTCAACAAAGTTCGGCTCCGCAAACAGGACGCGACTGTCATGTAGCAGTTGATCGACACGGTCTTCGACGCGCCCGCCATCCGTGATTCGCAAACGGTAAATCGCGCGCGAGCCAAACTGATCGATCGGATTGGGATCAAGCCCGTGTTGCCCCGCAACGCCCGCAAGATTTGCCGTGCTGGTTAGCTGTACGACGACTTCACCGGCGACGAAGTCCTCGTCGCCGTCCGACGCATGGACGACCGGCGCGTGCTTGCTGGAGGCAAAAAACAACGCTACGGCGAGAAGCGCCGTTAGCACAAACGAAATCCTTAGATTCTTTGGCATGATACGGCCTTGTCTGAACAGTCTCGGCAATGAGTCGGGAAATACCTGGGGGAACCCGATTTTTTCGCAACAACAGTCGGGCTAAGGTCGGGACGTTCCGGTTGCAGTTGGCGTGCCGCTATTCTACCAATGTCCCACCAGAACAAACGGCGACCAGAAAAATGGGTGCGGTCGTTCTGCCAACATCTTCAACTGCGCCGCCCGCAAGCTCGCGGACAGCGAACGGCCGCGCATTGTTTCCTCGTAGAAATCAACCATCATCTGGTCGGTGGTTTCGTCGTCCACCATCCACAAACTCAACAAAACTGAGCGTGCGCCGGCGGAAAAAAAGCCTCTCGCTAATCCGATCAGCTCGTCACCAGGCGCAACGACGTTTGCGCCTGTTTCGCATGCACTCAGCGTGACGAGAGCGTTGTCGAGCTTCAAGCCGTACGCGTCGCGAACTGTGAACCAGCCGTCTGCAAGTCTAAGCGCAGAAAAGAGCGGGTTATCGGAGCGAAACTGTCCGTGACAGGCGAGGTGCAGAACATCAACGCCGGCGGAGTTTCGTCGCAGCGCTGCAGTTGTGGCGGCGTCCTGAATCAGCGTGATCGCGGCTGGGAAGACTTCTTTTAGCGTCTGAATCTCATCGACTATCCGCGGCGCTTGTTCGTCAGCCACACCCACGAGCAGCGCGCGATTCAACATGTGCTCGCCGCGTTGCAGACACTGCTGAAAGATCGCGGCGCTCGGCGCTACTGAGATTTCGCAACGCTCGATTAGATACTCATCGCCGTTGTGCAGAGCGTGGAACGGAAGATAATGCAGACCGCCGTGCGGAACGATGATCAACTTGCGCTGCTCGAGTATTTGTTCGAGTGGACTGATTAGTTGAGCGTGTAGTTGTTGCAGGTGAATGTTGATTTTTTGAGTCAGACTCGCGAGGTGCCTGCGGACTGAGCGCGCGCCGAAGCGCAGCGAATCAATCTGAAAGCGCAGGGCAGCCAGTCGTTCGCCGAGCTTTTCGACAGACGCAAGATTGCGAACGACGTGTATCCGCTTGCGCAAAACGACGAACGCCAGCAGCTCGTCGCCAAGAGCCGTATATTCGATAAGGGCGTCGTTTTCACTGAGCTGTTGTTGCAGTTGCTCGACGTCGAACGTTTGCGAAGGCGAAGCCGCGCTCTCGCGACGGTGATGCAGTTGGCGCGTGACTTCCAGCACCTTGTTTTCGCGCTCGTGCAGTTCTTGCTGCAACTCCGGCAGTCTGCGGCCTCCATTAACATTGGCGGGCTGGTTGATTTGCTTGTAGAGATAGTTCAACTCTTCACGCAATTCACCGATCTGTGTGAGCAAATTCGCCTCGAACGCATCCTGCGGCTCAATCAAGTTTTCCTGACTGCCACCCAGACTATCGACGAGCGTGCGTGAGCGGGCGCTCTCCACGATCGTCAACGCCTCAACCGCACGCTCTTCTCCGGCCGCGAGACAAATCCGGACGAGTTCGTTGTAAGGCGCGAGCTTGTTTCCAAAGAATGCCGTTCTGAATTCTTCACTGGGAAGCGGCGCGCGCAGCTCTTCGGTGACTGCCACCGCGTTTCTGAAATGTCGTTCAGCGACAGCCGTCTCGCCTTTCGCAAGCGCCACTAAGCCGAGTCCGGTGTGACAACGCTCGGTGATCTGCGGTTGTCCTTTCACGATCGAATCCTGTGCGGCGCTCTCGAAAAGACGGCGAGCTTCGTCGGTATATTCAAGTGTTCGAGCGATGTCAGCGCGCAGCCAACGAGCCAGCAGTATCTGGTGCCAACCACCAAATGAAGTGAGATCCGCTTCGGCCTGAACGGCGAGGCGATAGGAGATTTCCGTGTTGCCATGCGCGTTGTGAAGCTGGGCCTGCGTTAGCGCCACGAGCGATTCGCCGACCTTGTTTCCTTCAGCCTGGTAAAGCTCGCACGCGCGCTTCAACGTTGAAAGTGCTTCGTTATCGTTGCCCAATAACAGCTCCGCACGGCCGCGAGACGCGAGCGCGCGTGCTTCGTCTGCGCGCAGTCCGAGTGTTGCGAAAGTGCTGGTTACGCGAGCGTAGATCTCAGCGGCTTCAGGTACGAGATTCAACTCGAGATACGCGTCAGCAATCTCTCGTTCGGCAAGTGCTGACTGGTGCGGCATGCCGAGAGACTCGTAACGACGCCGCGAACGCTCGAGGTAATCGAGCGCCTGATCGTATCTGCCGCGCAGTAACGCGAAGTTTCCGATGTTTCCTTCAATCTCTGCCTGTGTCACGGGCGCATCCGCGTGCTCGGCCTGTTGTGCGGCTTGTTCGTACAGCGACGAAGCGGAGGCGAATTTGTGCAGGACGACGTGCGTATTGGCGAGACAGTTGTTGATGGTGGCGAGTTGTTTCTCGTGATTGAGCGCGATGAAGCGTTCGCGTGCAGACGTGTGAAACTTTTCGGCTTCGACGTACTGATCGCGGCGAAAGTAAAGGTTTCCGATGTTGTGCTCAATCTTTCCTGCGGCGAGTAGATCGTCGTGTTGCAGGAACACTTCGCGCGCGCGCAGGGCGCATGCGATCGCTTCGTCGTACAGGCCGAGCATCGCGAGCGCGATGACTTTGCTTACTTCGGTAGCGGCGGCGACGTGCGGTTTGTTGAGGGCGAGAAAGCCTTCGCGTGCGCGGTCGAGTGTCGCGATCGCACCGACCATGTCGCCGTTGATGAGCGCTTCGATGCCTTGTGTCCAGTGGGAAAGTGCGGTGATTTCGGAGTTTTTCGACGTGTGGGCGATTTCTCGCAGTGTGGCGGAGGCAGTGAGCGAACGCATCGGATCGCTACTCCAGCCGTCGAGACAAATGTCTTTGAGAACGTAGGCGAGTTGTGTGTCGATCGCGCGCACGTCTTGGAGCAGGACGCGCCTTTGGTCTTCATCAGCCTCGACCAGTCGCGCCGCAAGTTCCGCTCGCCCAATTTGTGGATTTACGGCCTGCATCAGGAGACGGGTCGCCACGGAGGGCCACCCCTACAGTTGTTTACCCGCTGCTTGCATCAACTGTAGGGGTGGCCCTCCGTGGCCACCCGTCGTGAAACAAGCGAAATTAACTCAATTCGAGTCGGGGCGTTTGGATTAACTGATCGGGGGTTCGGATCGAGATCTTGTAGGCGCCCGCCGGCACAGAGCCGAAGGAAAACTCGCAAAGCTCATTCAACTCCGCGGACGCAGAAAAATCATCGCCTTCCAGCTCAACATCGCCGCCGGGGCAATCTTCTCCGAGAAGTTGACCCGCGATCTGCCACTGATCATTTTCGGGGGAAACGCGCACGTCAATATCAGCAGTTTCAGTCGAATAAATCAATTGACGCCCAGCAGTTGTTTGCGATCGAAGCCCAAACGCAGGCGCGTTTGTCAGACTATCGAAAGTCAACGACGCAATGATCACCTGTAACAACGATGGACCGTGCGCCACGACTTTTCGACGAAAAACACTCTTCGCCTGTTGAATAAACTCGGCCGGCGCGTCTTCGGCCGTATCGGATCGCATGAATCCAATCGTCTGCCTGATTAACTGCAACTGGCTCGAACACTCGGAACAGAACGCGAGGTGAGCGGTGGCTTCCAGCGAAGTCTCTGACTGCTCTTCCGCCAGCGCGGTCAACTCTGAAAACGGAATGTGTGGTGAGAAAATGTTCATAATGGTCATCCTTCAAGAGGGGGGTTCTCTCTACCCGACCAAACAGTGCCTCACCGAACGAATAAAATACACGTCATTTACCTAGCAATTTCAGCAATTTCTTAAAACAACGGGCGCGCGTGGGCCCGATGCTTCCTTCCGGCGTTCCCAGTATCGCCGCAATCTCCGAGTAGGGCGGCGTCTCAGCCTGGTAATAGAGCATTGTTAGAAGCTGCTGGCAACGCTCGTCGAGACCTGCGAGCGCCGTACGGATCCGGTGTTGTTCCTCGAGACGCACGAGTGTTTCGTCAGGCAGCGGCGAATCGTCAACCACCACGAGCGCCTCATCATCTTCACCCATCTGCAGCGATTGCCGCGATCGCTCTTTGCTCAACAACCGCCAGGTCTTGCGTCGCGCAGTCGTCACCAGCCATGCGTGCAAGCGATCGGGTTCATTTATCTCATTCATCTTCTCAAAGAGCGTGACGAAGACTTCCTGAAAAACCTCGCCCGCTTGATCTTCATTGAGACCGGCGCGCCTTGGAACGGCATAAACCAACCGCTGGTATCGATCAACGAGCGCCTGCCACGACGATTCGTTTCCCTGCCGGCAGGACATCACTAGTTCCTTGTCTGTAGCTTGCATGTAGTTGATCGAATCGACCTGAACGCCAGTAAAACCTGAGGATAAATTTTTAAGTGTATTTTCCGCAAATCTCATCGCACTGTTTCCTCGCACGAGTGGTTTTGACGTGTCTCCCCCGGCAACTTCCCGTAATCCAAGACATCGGTACTGAGGCACATGCTCCAGTTGAAACAAGCTACTGCGTTAATTCATCCGGCGGTTAGACCAGTCAAGCCAGCTCGATTACCCAATCCGAGAATTCTTCTCTACTCGCACGACACGTTTGGACTCGGCAATATCCGCCGCACGTTGCTGCTGGCTCAGGAAGTCATCGAGCAATATCCGAAAGCGGCCGTGTTGCTGGTAACCGGCTCGCAGATGATTCATTCGTTCCGGATTCCCGAAGGGGTCGACTACATCAAGCTGCCGTGTCTCGATCGAATTGATGCAGAACGATACGAATCACGTTTTCTGCTCGAATGCTCTGAAGCGGTTAAAAGCACCCGGCGTGCCATCATCGAGCGAACCGTGTTGGGATTTGCTCCTGATTTGATGATCGTTGACAAGCGGCCAGCGGGAGTCGATGGCGAGTTAACAGAAACGCTCACATCACTACGCAACAGCAGATACCCTACGCGCCTGGTCCTGGGCGTGCGCGATATTCTCGACGAGCCACGCAAGACGCGAGAGACACTCAGAAACAATCACAGCTTCGACATCATTCGCGACTACTACGACGAGGTCTGGATCTATGGCTCGCAGACGATCTTCGACACGGTCCGCGAGTACGACTTTCCCAAAGACATCGCGCGCATTACTCACTACTGCGGTTATCTGAAGCGACCGACAGCAGCGCCTTCTCGAAATGATGGACCGCCGCACGTTCTCGTCACGACCGGCGGCGGCGGTGACGGTAGTCGAATGATCGAAACCTATCTCGAAGGTCTTTCTAACCTGCCGCGGAACGTCGCATTGAAATCGACGGTCGTGTTTGGACCGCAGATGTCTGCCGACAGACGCTCGGCGCTCGTTGACAGTTTTGGCTATTTGACTGACGTGCAGTTTCGCGAATTCGAGGCCGACATGACGGAGCTGTATGCGGAAGCGGATCTCGTCGTCTCGATGGCGGGCTACAACACCGTCTGCGAGCTGCTGTCGTTTGGTCGTAACGCGATTCTTGTTCCGCGCGCGCAGCCGGTTAAGGAACAACTGATCCGCGCGCGATTGTTAGCTGCTGCCGGATTGTTTGAGATGGTTGAACCCGACGATCTTTCGCCCGATTTGCTGATGACGAGAGTGCTCGCGTCATTGAAGCATGCGTCTGAACAGCCGGTTCGTGTTGACTTGCAGGGTTTGCCGCGCATTCGCGAGCGCATCCGCGATCTTCTCGAGGAGAAGGAGCGATGAAGCTTGCAGTGGTTGTAAGCGGTTTCCCGCGGCGGTCCGAGACGTTCATGCTCGGCGAGCTGCTCGCGCTTGAAGCGAACGGCGCGTTGGCCGGCGTGTTTGCAACGAAGCTTGGCGAGACAGGTCCTGCGCAGCCGGGTACTGAGCGGCTGACAAAGTATGTCGAGTTTCTGCCTGATGTCTCGATCGAAGAGCAGGCGCGGGCCGTGCGCCTGATGCTGGCTCGCAAGAGAGTTGACGGAATTCATGCGTACTTCGCGCACCGGCCCGCCGAAGTTGCACAGCACGCGGCGCGAATGTTGGGTGTGCCGTTTGGCTTCAGCACCCACGCGCGTGACGCTCGCAAAGTCGCACCATCGGTGTTGGGCCAACGTGCGAGAGACGCGGCGTGCGTTGTCGCGTGCAATACCGATGTCGCGCGTGACATTCGTGCGCTTGGTTCAGACGTTCATCTCCTGCCGCATGGCGTCGACTTGCAGCGATTCACACCGCGCGCTGCAACTGGAAATGGCGTGCTGCGGTTGCTGGCTGTGGGCCGGCTCGTTGAAAAGAAGGGTTTTCATTTCCTGATTGCGGCGCTTGCGGGCGTGAAGATCCCTTTCACGCTCACGATCGCGGGCGATGGACCAGAGCGAGAGCGCCTGCGACAACTCATCAGTCTCAACAACCTCGAAAATCGCGTCGGCTTCTGTGGCTCGGTTACGCATTCAGAGCTGCCGCGGATGTACGCCGAAGCGGATGTTGTCGTCGTGCCTTCGATTCAGGATAGCTCCGGCGATCGTGATGGTTTGCCAAACGTCGTGCTCGAAGCCATGGCGTCGGGTCGCGCGATCGTGGCCACCGATGCAGGTGCGATCGCAAGTGCGGTTACTGACTACGAAAACGGATTGCTTGTGCCACCGGCGGATCCGGTCGCGCTGGGCCAGGCGATCAGGCGGCTGGCGGAAAGCAGAGAGCTTCGTGAACAACTAGGCCGCAACGGACGGCGGCGTGCTGAGCTTGATTATGAAGTGGGCCAGTGTAGTGAGCGTTTTCACCGGCTGCTGACAACTATTTATGCGTAAACAGGCTTTGTCCCACCTTGAGCGGGGGCAAGCCCCTCTTCCTGACTTGTTCTTTTTCAACAACTCAGGGGAATGAACAGGTCAGGAAGAGGGGCTTGCCCCCGCTCAAGGTGGAACGGTAAACGATGAATTCAAGTTCGAGAACAACTCACGGCACAGTCGCATATGTTCTGAAAGGCTATCCGCGCCTGTCGGAGATCTTTATCACGAGCGAGATCTACCGTCTCGAGCAGCTCGGAGTGAAGTTGCGGCTGGCAGTGATCAAGCACGGCGATGAGCAGCACACGAACAGTCTCTTCAACAAAGTTCGAGCACGTCCAAACTACTTGCCGCAAACTTCGTCGCTGTCGCAAACATCGCTACGACGGTGGCTCAGCCTGCACCTAAAAGATTTTCTACCGGCGCTTCAAAGCGTTGCTAAGCAGAGACCCGCGGGTTTTGCTCGTGCTGCGGCTGTGGCATTTGCGCAAGCCGTGAGAGCGCGCCGGAGTTTCTTCGCGTGGCCGCGCAAGTTGTACTTGAAGGAATTTCTCCAGGCAATTTGGGTAGCTCAATTCATTCTTGATGCGGATGATGTCAGCCACATTCACGCCCACTTCTGTCACGGCTCGACCACAGTTGCATGGCTCACCTCGATCATCACCGGCTTACCATTTTCTTTCACCGCGCACGCCAAAGACATCTATTGCGAGTCGCTTAATCCCGCTGGGCTGTTGCGGCGAAAGATGCGCGCGGCGCAGTTTGTCGTTACCTGCACTGACGCCAACCGTGAGCATCTGCTCAACATTGAACCCAACGCGAATGTTCGCTGCATCTACCACGGGCTGAATGCTGAATTCGCCGATTTGATACTGGATGCGTCTCATCCACCCACTAAGACCGAGCGCCTGCGCGCACTCGGTGTCGGGCGGCTTGTCCCCAAGAAAGGCTTCGACGTGCTCGTTGAGGCTTGCGCGATCCTGAAGCGTCGCGGCTTTCATTTCGAAACGGCGATCGTCGGCGAACATGGCGAACACGAGGCTCAACTCCGTAAACAGATTGAAGCGCACGGATTGAAAGATCATGTGCGCCTGATTGGACCAATGGAGCAGTCGCGGCTCTACACGGAATACCAGCGCGCTGACATCTTCTGCCTTCCGTGCCGCGTGCTCGACAACGGCGATCGCGACGGCCTGCCAAACGTGTTGATGGAGGCGATGGCGTGCGGGCTACCTGTAATCACCACGCCTGTTTCCGGCATTCCGGAGATTATTAAAGACGGCCAGAACGGAGCGCTCGTTCCGCCCGAGGATGCGGAGGCGCTGGCAAATGCGATTCAGCGAATCAGCGCCGACCGCATGCTGGCCCGGAATCTCGGTCGCGCCGGACGATTGACGGTGCTTGAACATTTCGACGGCGACAAGACAGCGATGGAGCTGGCGGCACTATTCGCAACGGCAACGGGAGGAGAAGCGTGAGCGCGCAAGTCGCAGTCGAACAAACTACTCGCTCCTTCCCTGCAGTCAACGGCCGGTGGCGCGACGTTTTTTGCATCATCGAGAATGCATATCAAGACATCTCGATTGCTGACAGCGTGTGTGAAGGAATTTTCACGTTTGCCGGACAGACGATGGGGCTCGGGACACAGCCAAACTGGCTGAGCACAGTCTTGCCGGAAGACGATGAATGGCGAATTGAGTGGTACAAGTTCTATTACGGTCTCGATCTCGCACACGCATTCGGTGTCACGGGCAAGTTGAAGTATCGACAGGCGTGGAAGCAGTTGGTCCAGTCATGGATCGCGCAGGCGCCGGTTGGTTGCGATTCAAGCGACATTGCGGCTCGTCGGATACAAAACTGGATTTACGCGTGGAATGCGTTTTCACGCTGGGGTGAGTTTGAAGCGGATTTTGAGAATCAGATCGTTGCGCGTCTCGCTGCTGAAGTCCGTCATTTACGCGGCAACCTGACTGCCGAACGCAATCACCGCACCCTCGAGCTTTACGCATTGTTCATCGCAGCTCTGGCGCTGCCGGAGTTAGGCCGCGACGATTTGCTCGAGTTTGCTGTTGCGGAGCTGCATCGCAATCTGCTCACGGACGTTCGCCCGGACGGCGTACATCGCGAGCAGTCGACGCACTATCATGTAACTGCGTTGCGTTCGTTCCTGGGCGCGCGTGAGAACGCTCTGCGTTTTGGAGTTGAGTTCCCTGCTGGTTACGACGAGCGTCTTGAAAAGGCGTGTGAGTTCCTGCTGCACATTCAGCGGCCGGACGGTTTGATACCGGCGCTGTCGGATGCAGACACGGGTAGTTACTCGGATTTGTTGCAGCTCGCGGCGTCGACCTTCAACCGCGAGGATTTTCTCTACGGCGCCACGACAGAACCATGCTCTAGTTTTCCTGACGGTGGTTATTTCATTCAGCGCAGCGGCTGGGACCATGGCGCGAGATATCTCGTCTTCGACTGCGGTCCAATCGGTGACGGTGGCCACGGGCATTACGATCTGCTGAACATCGAAGTCGCGGCGAATGGTCGTCCGCTCATCGTCGATCCCGGACGGTTCACGTATGACGATTCGCATTGGCGTCGTCAATTCAAAGGAACGGCGGCCCATAATACAGTCTGTGTTGACGATCTGGACCAGGTGGAGTACCGGCGCGGCAAGCCGAAGGGTCCGCTTGCGCAAGGGCGTTTGCTCGAACGCTTCACGGCGCTGGGCCTCGACATGCTCTGCGGCGAGGTTCGCAGTCCGGCGTATGAGGCGATCCATACGAGACGAATATTCTTTGTCGCAGGTGAGTACTGGCTGATCGTCGACAGTCTCAGAGGAAGCGTTCCTCACAAATACGATCTTCGTTTCCATTTAACCGCCGAAGCACTGAATCACTGCACGCGCATCGCCGGCGGAATCCGCACACCCGACATGGTCCTTCTATTGAGCGTTTCCGACGAACGGGTGGCCACGGAGAGCCACCCCTACAGTTGCTCTTTAAGTCATGGATGGATCTCGCCGCGCTACGGCATTAAACAAGCCGCGCCGGTGGTCAGTTTTGTTTCCGCCGAAGAAGCTAACGTGGAGTTCTACACATTGATCGCGCCGCGAGAGTTGGGCGCGCCGTTACCACGCCTTCAACTCTTGAGCGAGGGCCACGTTCGGATTGAGGGTATCGGCACGGACTTCAATGAAGTTGACGGGCTTAGCTGGCAAAGTGAGACAGAGCCAACATGGAGGCGCGTTTCGTTATGAACACCACTTCCTTGCTGGCCGTCGATCCGGCGCTCCCGCAACGCGATCTGTTACTCGACGAAAACTTGATGACCGAGTACTTGTCTCATCTGATCAAATACGGAATTGAAGACTGCGAGCGCCTCAGGACAAAGTATCGCGTCGGTACAAGCCTGCGCGTGCTCTACCAGCTACGCGGTAGTGGGCGGTCGTATCGCATCGCGGCCCGCGCCTTTCCAGGGACGCGCCGGGTTGCTAATCAATCTACATCGCAGACAGAGCTCAACGCCCCTGAGTTGAACGCGACCTTCTGGATCTTTCCACACGACCGAAAGATCAAGAACCTCGCCGGGCTCGACAACATTCCCGACGAGCTGCGAAACATCGAAGGACAGACCTGGGCCACGAGTCGCATCGTTGCCCACGCGCCGGAGAAATCAGTTACAGCACAGTGTCTCGACGACAACGAACAGATCATCGCTTACGCGAAGATCTATGCCGGTGACGAGGGCCGCCAGATCTTCGAAACATACAGAGCCGTAACAGGCAAGGTACAAATCCCGCGAGCAATCGCATATTCCGAAATTCATCATTTGCTGCTACTCGAGCCTGTTGATGGTGTTCCATTATCAACGGTTGCCGAAAGCGAGTACGCCTTTTTCCGGCTCGGCAAGGCGCTGAACAGTCTTCATCACATCGATCCACCATCGTCGCTTCCGCGCGCTACGCGACTTACCCCCGAAGCAGTTGCGCGAGCGAGCGCCACGATCAGCCAGGCACGACCCGACGTTGCAGCTCTGGTCCAACACCTGAGCGCCAAACTCATTGCGCAATACACGCACGGCAAACCCGTGTTTTTACACGGCGACGTTCATCCCAAAAATATCTTTCTGAACGAAGAGACTCTGTTCCTGCTCGACCTGGACCAGGCTGCGACTGGCGCTGCGACAGCAGATCTCGGCAGTGTGATCGCTGGCCTTTACTGCGACGCCTGCACCGGCTCGCGTACCTGGCGCGAAGCGTCCGTATTGAAGCACGCCTTACTGAACGGCTATAGCGCGCACGACTCGCATGAACTGCGCTGGCATATCGCCGCAGCATTACTTCAGGAACGCGCCCTCCGCTCTGTCACTCGCATTCGCACAGCCACGCTGCAAAAGCTGCCGGAGATCCTGCGCACCGTTGAGACAGTGCTGAACGGAGGCGTCATTGAAAACTAAGTTCCGAAACATCATTTCTCGCAATCTCGCCGCCGAGAAATGGAACTTCGTCGTCGCCATCGCCTGCACGCTCATCGTTTCGGCCGCTGATTTACTGCGCCCGTGGCCGTTGAAACTAATCGTCGACAACATTCTCCTCGGCAAAACTCTGCCACCTTCATTACGCTCGTTCGAAAGTTTTTTCCACGATCAGAAGGTCTGGACCACGGTCGCAGTCGCGAGCGTGCTGATCGTATTGAGCGCCGTCAAAGGCTTCTCTGTCTACGCACAAACAGCGATCACGTCACGCATCGGTTATCGAATCGCGCACGCACTGCGCCGCGAACTGTTTTCACATCTACAGCGCCTCTCGCTCGCATTCCACAAACGATCTCGATCCGGCGAGCTGCTGACGAAAGTCACGAGTGACACCAACTCCGTGCGCGATGCGTTTTCAGAATTCGCCCTGACGCTCGTGACTGAAACACTCACGCTCGTCGGAATGATCGTCGTCATGTTGGCGATGAACATCGAGCTGAGTCTCGTAGTGCTGTCAACATTTCCCATCCTGACGATCATTTCCGTATATCGCTTCCGACGCATACGCGATTCGGCGCGCAAGGTCCGCAAGGCCGAGGGCAATCTGGCTGCGCGCGTCAGTGAGACGTTGCACGCGATCGCGCTCGTGAAAGCTTTCGGTCGTGAACGTTACGAGACGGAACGATTCGAATCAGAGAGCTCGGAGACTCTCAACGAAAGCATACGTACGGCGCGTCTCGAAGCCGCATCGTCGCGCGCGGCAGACATCGTCAACGCAATCGGAACGTTTGCAGTCCTCGTATTCGGCTCGCTCCAGGCTTTGCGCGGGCACATCACGCCCGGATCGCTGCTGGTATTCGTCGCGTACATGAACAGCCTGTACGTTCCGATTCGAACACTCGCGAAGCTCTCGGCAAAACTCTCGCGCGCGTTTGTTAGCGCCGGACGAATCTCTGAGACGCTCGGCATCGAGCCTGAGCGTGAAGATTCTCCGGGCGCGATCGAGGCGACGGCACTCCGCGGCGACATCAGCTTTCGTCACGTCAACTTCGCGTACGGCGCCGGTAAACCCGTGTTGCGCAACATCTCGTTCGACATTGCGACGGGACAAAAGGTC
>Ga0105238_10000305_pt1 | contig 53695 bp, 40 predicted proteins | sample KBSC34metaG_FD_81526 | JGI IMG/M metagenome (GOLD analysis project Ga0105238, IMG submission 81526) | Corn rhizosphere microbial communities from Kellogg Biological Station, Michigan, USA - KBS C3-4 metaG | ecosystem: Host-associated > Plants > Roots > Rhizosphere > Soil | place: Michigan, USA...
GCCGTGGTTAGTCGTTGATGAGGATCACAGGACGACCACTCAAACGATTGAGAGGTCGTACTCCCGTGAGTGGCAGTCCTGATTTTCTCAACACTTCCTGGCATCCGAACCAAGCGATGATGGTCTGCAATCATGTTCGACTATTCGCTCGATTTTAAGAACATCGATTTTCGTCAGCACCCTGAGCTCTACATGCGTCAGAAAATCACTCATCTCGCTCAGCATGAAGGGAAGTGAGCCCTCCAATCTCGATGTTTGCTCAGGCTCCAGTGCGAACGCCCGATGATGGTCTGAAATCGCGCATCAATAGAGGGCAGACGAAATATCTCCGCAGTATTGAGTTCACAGCCACGGAAATGGAACCGGCATGCCTTGTGCAGTACGAATGCATCAGTTCCGTTCGAGAGCTACGGGTTGAATCCACATCGTGACTAAAGGACCTTTACATGGCCACCACTGTACGTCCTGCCTGGTATACTGACGAAGACGACACCGCATGGGGTAAGGTTAAAGCCGCCTTCCAGCGCGACTGGATCCAGACCAAACATGACTTCGGTGCAAATGAACCGAACCTGAACCAACAGGTTGGTGACACGATCTCTCAGGCCACCGGTTCAAAGCCTGTGCCGCCGGGTAAAGCCAAGACTCCTCACTCATCGGTAGGATCACTCGACGCGTACAACGACGACGATGAACCAGCCTATCGGTATGGATATTCCGCAAGCAGGCATTTTGATGCCGACTGGGATGACGTCTCGGAGTCCGAGTTGCAACGCGATTGGGATGAGACCGAATGGATGCGTCGTCGTGAAGCGATACGCCGCGGCTGGGACTTCGGTCGGGACGAACGATTTCGCAATCGCGCCAAATGAGACGTGATAGCAATCCATTTGCTGCATCCCGATAGGGCTTCGAGCCCGTCATCGACGGAATTGGCAGCATCTGTCAGCCACTCGGCCTGAGGCCAAGTGGCTGATTTTATTTCGACGACCAATGCTTCACATTTGCCACGCCGAGCGTTCGCCGTCTACTCCAGTTTCCTTGGCATTTGAAATGCGTACATGCCGGTGGAAACATTACCTCTTCAAGGATTCGGAACAATGTCAAACATCGCCAGGAACATCAAGGCGACTGCACGAGCTGTCGCCAGAGCTACCAAGTCAGCAACCAAAAAAACGGTCGCCGCCGGACGAAAAGCGACTCGAGCTGTCGGCAGCCTGGTCAAGGCGACCGGTCAGAAGATCAAACGTGCCGCTAAGTAATTGCACAGCCACGAATGAACGAGAGGTTCGCAATGGGTCGTTGGTCACGCCGTCAATGACTTCATCTGATCGCGGATCATGCTGGATTCCACATTGAGAGAATTGTGCATCGGCCAGCACACTTAACGTCGCGCTCGACGAACTCAATCGCAGCCTGGGATTGGTGATGGTGGTCTCAAAAGTAGTCCGTGGAGTAAACCGTTTGAGGAGAATGTCATGTCGAATGATTCCTGGGGCATGTGTAAAGAATGTAAGTGGTGGCAGATCGAACCAGATGCCACGGTCGAGAATCAAACAGTGGGTGAATGCATTGATGATAAACTACAGCCGTTTGTGATCCGCATTTCCGGAAATGGCGGATGCACCAGATTTCAAAAGGGCAAGCCGGCGCGAGCCACAGGTTCAAGCGGAACGCCGCCAACCGCGAAACCGACGCGATGAACGGATTGGTCAACCCGTGTGCGCGATCTTGCGCCACAAGGGCCGTCGTCCTTCGGGTCTTCTGTCCGTCCGCTTGGCGGAATTAATCGCAGTCGGAGGTCCGTTGATACGACCTCATCCTCTTGACGTGCATGCAACGAACAATGACCGACGCCCGTGCACAGCGAATCGAAGGCTGTCCGCTCGTTCAGGAAACCTCACGTGACGACGATGCGAGTTGGTTGCGCAGGCTGGGCCATTCCAAAACAGCACGCCGCTTTGTTTGCTGTCGATGGCAGTCAATTGGCACGTTACGCTTCCTGCTTTGACGCCGTTGAAATCAATTCGTCATTTTATCGAGCACATCGATCGACGACGTACACTCGCTGGGCAACCTCGGTGCCTGGCGATTTCTCGTTTTCCATCAAAGTTCCAAAAGAGATCACCCATTTACGAAAGCTGGTCGACACGGACGATGTCTTATCCACTTTTCTCGAAGAAGTTCAATCGCTTGGTCCGAAATGCGGGCCTCTTTTGTTTCAGTTGCCCCCGGGCCTTCAATTTGACCGACACGTCGCAGCAACGTTTTTCGGTTCACTGCGGAAGATGTACTTGAATGCAGCCGTCTGCGAAGCCAGGCATCCCAGTTGGTTCACAGGTGAAGCATCAGAGGTTCTGAAATCGTTCAGCATCAGTCGCGTCGTCGCAGACCCTGCGATCATGCCATCGCACCCACAGCAGACGTCGAACCAGTTGATGTACTATCGATTGCATGGATCACCACACATGTATTATTCAAACTACACGGAAGGCTTCCTGTCGTCCCTGATCGAGACGATGCTCACACATCGACATGTCGACACCATTTGGTGCATCTTCGACAACACAGCAGCAGGATGCGCGGTTGAGAATGCTCATTATTTGCAGGAACAATTGCAGCTCAGGCTTTCTGGCCGGTCACAACAGTGACGTACAGCTTTTGGCATTTTTCACAATAGAACGTGCGGCGTTGAAATCTGCCGAGCTTCGACTTCGTCAGCGGTCGATCACAACGGGGACAACTCTGCTTCGTATGCACTTGCCAATGTTTCCTCAGCACGAACGCTTTTTTCCACTTCAAAAACTCAAAGCTATAGTCTCGCACGTCCTTGACCAACTGATTCAGTTTTCTGGTTGACAGTGCACCCACGTTGGACAGCGGATGCACTTTGACGCGGAATAGTACCTCGTTTTTGATGATGTTCCCCGACCCGGCGAAGACCTCTTGATCGAGCAAGCAATCGCAGACCAATTGCTTCGGCCGCTGGCGAAGTTTTGCCTTCGCGGCATTCGGATCCCAATCGTCAGACATGACGTCCGCCGCCCAGTCGTAGACGTGGTCCAGATTGTCTTCCAGAATTCGAATTGAGCATGCATAAAAGTTGAGGACACCGTTCTTGAACTTCAAGCGTAAGCGCGGCGCCATTGTTCGCTCTTCATCGATCCGATAGGAGCCAAACAACAGAAAATGGATTTTGATCGTGAAGCCATCGAAACAGATCAAGAAGTGCTTGCCCCAACTCTTGAATGCGATGACGGTTTTTCCTTTCGCGCGGGCTTTGTCGACTTTTGTGTTGCCTTCGACCGCGGTCACACGCATCCCCGTAAATCGGGACGCCAATTCTCGCAGGATGACAATCGAAGGTCCTTCGGGCATGACCTCACCTTGAGCTTCAATCGCGACCGAAATCTCCCGCACGCACTTCGTCGCCATCGCCCAAGTCGGACGGTGGCGTCGCACGAGATCGGCTGAACGCTACGGGAACACGCTGTCACCAGATCGGTCAGCAAAAAGGCACTGGCAGCGAAAACCCTGCCAGTGACACTCGCAAATCGCGCAGTGACACAGACTACTCTGATCCCACAAGGCAGTGCTCAGAAACGCCCGTGTCGGGATTTCGCTTCGTCACATTCCATTCTCGGAACCATTTTTCGAGCGTGCGGCCAGAATCTTTCGGTGGAACGTCCACATCGTGCCACGCCATGACGGCTTCGCCTTCGGCGCCAATCATGATTAATCCATGCATGCCTTGGCTGCGTTGAAGAGTTTCCAAGCCCTGTAAAGGCGTCTGAGCAATCGGTGCCCCGACATTCAGCGACGTATTCACACTCACTTCCACTCCGATTCGCCGACCGAGCGCCTTCAGATAAGCGTAGATCAGCGGATTGGTGTGTTCGCGAACAATTTGAATTCGACAGGTTCCGTCTTTGTGGATTACGGATGGGATTTGTTCATACGCGTCCTCTTTGGCGCGCGCCGTCAACACCATGTAGTTGTACGCGTTGAAATCGTTGTCAGCAGCGCCGGCGTCTAAATGAAAATACCGTTGCGCGGCCTGCATGGTTGCCATCGGAGCGAGTGGCCGAATCAGTTCTCGAAATTTGACCAGGCGGTTCAGGGTCGCACGAGTGTCTGGGTTCATCGGGTTCGCCAAAATCGAGCGATGTCCCAAGGCCCTGGGCCCTGTCTCGGCGGGTCCCTGAAAAATTCCGATGACGCCGTTTTGACTGACGATAAACGCCATCAAGTCGGCCAGGCGTTCCATCTCCAAACGATTGTTGATATTGCCTAAGTCCTTTGAGCGAACTTCGGCACAATCCTTTAGAGCAGTTTGAATTTCATCCTGTCGATACGAACATCCGCAATAAAAAACATGCTCGAGTGGCGCACCCGGCCGTGCTCCCGCGAGACATGCAAAATGGTAGGCAGCCCCCGCCGCCACACCCATGTCGCCGGGGATCGGAGGGACCCACAAATGCAATGTCGAGTTTTTGAGGCCGAGGTTGCGCTCGTACCAATTCGCGTTGAACCGTTCCATCAGAAGCATATTGGCCACGCAGTTCAGGGCCGTTCCCCCGGTCAGAACCAGCTTTGTCGCTTTCGTTGTCCGAATCAAATTTTGGACAATGTGAAATAGTGCGTCTTCAAACACCATTTGAACGGCGGCCGCTTTGTCGACGCGATCGACCGTGATGGGCGAATGAGCGATGTCTTCGACTTTCAACACAGCGTCGGGATTCCACATCTGGTGCGGCAGCAACGGAGGACCGAGTATGTCAACAAGCCGTTGCTTGTACGGCTTGACGCATCCACCGGTGTGCCAGTTGGCCACGCCGCGGTTGAGGTAAACTTGGCCAGCACTTTCCAGAGCGAAGACGTCGCGAAGCTGGGCATAGTACGGGTTGGTCAAACGGTCGGTATCACCCCAAGCCGCCGCACCCATGTAACGGCCTTCACTGCTCAGCAACGGCCAGCCGCCTTGGGAACTGCTTAGCATGCCGTACATCAGTCCCAGCGAGTCCCAAATGCTGTCGTTTGCATAAAGCAATCTCAGCTTGCTGTTCTCGACGACATAGGCAGAAATGGCACCTTCGTCGCCGGCACCATCGACGACTAGCACGATGACGGGATCTTCACTCTTGGCAAACGGTGAACAGCCCCATGACAACCAGGCATGGTTATCGTGATGCCGGAGACTGATAATCGGAAACGGTTTGCCGTTCAGCCCCAAAGCCGCACCGAGTTTTCGGGGGGCGGTTCGAGCTTCGACAAGACTCGATGCATGCATGTGGGGCGACGCGTTTGGACTCAGCAAACGTAAACTTGATGGGAACTCTTCGACGATTGTCTGGGCTGCCATCACTGCCCAGGCCGCATAATCCCAGCCAGCACATGCGGCGTGAATTTGCGATGGACGAATACCAATTTCATCCATCTGCCGCAGGAGAGCTTGCACGCTTGCTGCGGGATACTGCTGATAGTGCTTGATCGCGCGAAAGCGTTCCTCTTCATGATTGCCAATCAGGCGAATTCCATCACCTGCCGAAACTTCGATCAGGCCAACCCCTGAGTTGTGTCCTGCCGGTTGGATTCCCAGTAGATAGGATTTTTCACCGCGCTGGATTCTTTCACGAAGCGACGTGATCCGTTCTCTCGAGTACGCACTCTGATCTGAATGAAACACGTCCACACATCGAGCCACGGGAAGCAGCATTGCGCGCAGCGCTTTGCCTGCCCACGCCCAGCGAGGTCCCCGGCTGTAACGCTTCGGATTATTCATGAATGAGTACTGCGAAAGACACGTAACGATGAGCGCCTGCCAAGGACTGGCGACCTGCACGCAGCAGCTTTCGGAAACTTCTTGGGACGGTCTTCAATTCCCTCGACAGGTCGCGGTCAGATTAAGAGCGCACATTGAAAAAATGAGCCGCCCAAGACAGCAATAGATGGGCCGAACGCACGATATTTTTCTGGCGTGGCTGAAATCCGGCGGTTGCTGACGAATGGAATTGCCAAACGCCAGCCATCCCTGCTGCGAATTCGTTCGCCCTGCGATTGCAGGATTGGCTATTCGTTGCGCAGGTTGGACGTCAAGCCACCATACCGTGCCGGCGTCCTGCTGAGAATCTTGCCTGCTCGCCGGAGCGTTTCCGAAAAGTCGCGGAACGATTGTTGCGAAGGTGAGCCAATCACATGGATCGCGACATCGTGGTAAGGCTGAGGTTCAGATGCGTAAAAAGATCGTGCTCTGCGCCGAATATCAAGGTGAAGGCGCGACCGTCGGCACGGTGACCGGATTCCAACTTGCGGTGGATCATTTGATCGAAGAAGCCGGGAAAGAAAATCTCGTTGACGTCGCCATCTTCTGTCTGGGAACAGTGACGCGGACGTATGTCCATCCGCGTTTTCCTAATGTCAAATACTGCCAATTCGCGCCGCGACTGACTCCCCAGGAGCTCGGCCCTTATGTCTCATCAGACGCGCTACCGTTTCTGGTCGAGCTCTTCCCTTGGCGACAGTCCATCATCCGCTCAATCGTGACGGAGCGCCCCGACGTGATTCATACGTTTCAGGCAACCGGATCGACAGATCTTGCGGGCGTGAGAGCGGCGAAGCTGTTAAGAAGATTGGGCCACAATGTCCGTGTCGTCGCAACAGTGATGACGGAAATGGAAACCTACGTCACTCACTATTTTGAATCGTTCATGGCAGAGGTTCTTCGATTCGCGATGGAGAATAGTTTTCTCGCGGAACTCAAAGCTGCCTGGCAAATGAAAGGCGTCTTCCGCACACCAGGGCTTCTGATCCGCACATACAATGTCCTTCATCATGTGTTTAACTATCCCTTGTGCCGTATGGCCGGGCGGATGCGAAGAAAACGATTGGAGAGAATGCAATCATCCGATCATCATGCGATCCCAACTCAAGCAGACAGTTCTCTGCTTCGATTGCTGAGATCGACGACACATCGTCACATTTGCCGCGTCTTGCATCGCGTGGATGCGATCACGACGTCGCGCCCTCGAGATGCCGCCGCTTACGGCATCCATTCCGATCGCGTATGGCATATGCCGCTGTCATCAGACGAGAATCGATTCTACATCTACGAAGAAACGACACACTCTCTACGACATCGACTGGTAGCACTATCACTCACGGCGCAGATGGAAACGTCCGTCTTTGAGGAACTGATCAGATTCCTGGATCATGTCGATCGCGATTCCAACTGTTTTGCGATTGTGACGGTCGGTCGGCTAAGTGACGAAAAAAACGTCTGGCTTCTACGGCAATCATTTCGTGAACTTAGTTCCTTATCGCCATCGCGAAACATCTATTGGTTAGCCTGCGGGAGCGGAATTGGAGGCGTCGACTTACAACAGGATTTCGGTGAGTCAGTCTTCCTGCCGGGCCTCGTACCAAATGAACTGCTTCCCTCGATCTTCAACATGGCGCGTTCGCGCCGATTCGTTTACGTGAGCGCGTCTGACACGGAAACGTATGGCATCACGCACGAAGAAAGCCAACGTTGCGGGCTCCCAATCGTTGGGATGGAACTGGGAACAAGAGGGCATTTCTATCTTCAGGGCGATCGCTTGGGAGGCATCGTATTGGACGATGAGCCTAATGCAGAGCTCGTCGAGAACGACCCGATGTCCGGGAAGTTGCTCGTCGCCCTGAATGGTATCTGCGTCGCGGATTCGTCACAAGGACGCGGCCTGAATGCCATCAGGAACATTTCCGCGGAACAGCCGAATATTCGTTGTGCCCAACATTCGATGACGCGAGCATTGTTCACGATGGCCACGATACCTGCCGATGCCTGGGCTCGTATGTCCCACTACGCGTTAACGTTGACGCAGTTGAAATGCATGGAATGGCCCGAGATCTGGGACTTACTTCGGACTGGCATCTACGTCGACAATCGTGGTCGTTCCGCAGAGTTGATCGCGAGACACCTGCATACCTTTGGCCCAGATCCCGATGTAGTTCCATTATCAGAAGAGCTGGATGCCGTTGGGCTACCTTGCGCCTCGCCAGGCTATTGAAAGGCAATGTCGTGTCCGTTGATCCGAAAAGGCCGAAAGAAATCCCACCACCGCCTGCCGAGCCAATCAGGCCGCCGCCGCCGCGTGAACTGCCGCCGCCGTTGGAACCGACTCCGAGAACACCGGACCCACCAGTGGAACCGCCACCGTCTTCGGAACCGCCTGCTCCACCGTTAACAACGAGTTAACGAGCCGACCGCGTCTCGCGTTCCTCACACGCAGACGGATTGTTCTGGTCGGTGCGAGCCAGACCAAAAATCGGCGCCAAGCATTCTGTTGTTCGGACGCTACGGGTTCTCGGAATGTCGTTTGCGACCGAACTCGGCCTGCCTCGGAATCACATTTTTTCTCAAGGACGTAAGTCATGTACCATCACGTTAAGAAGCTAATGTATACGGTCAACGTCGGGGCTCCTGACCCCAATTTCGGCAATATGCTGTTGGAACAGTTCGGGGGCGCCAATGGAGAGTTGGCTGCCGCGATGCAGTATTCGATTCAAGGGATGAACTGCGACAATGCGGGCCTTAAGGACCTACTGATGGACATCGGCACAGAGGAGCTAAGTCACCTGGAAGTCATCGGAGCGCTGGCACGCCTGCATCTGAAGCCGATGAAAGAAGCACGGGATGCGGCCGAAGCGGATCCATTGGTCGCGATTGCCGGCGGTGGAGGAGTCTGCCTTTGCAACTCAATGGGGAACCCCTGGACGGCGGACTACTTGAAAATCACGGGTGAACTGGATGTCGACTTACGAAGCAACATCGCTGCCGAAGCACGCGCCAAGATTGTCTACGAGCGATTAATCAACTTCTGCGATGATCCGGGTACCAAAGATGCGCTTCAATTCCTGATGACACGCGAGATCACCCATTTGAAGGCTTTCACGCTAGGACTCGAGAGCCTCGGCAAGGATTATCTGGATATTGGACAAATTCCTCCTTCCGAGGAGGTTGTCCATCTGTATTTCAATGACTCCACAGGCGAGGGCGACGAGGGAGAATCAGACTCGACAGGCCCTTGGAATGAGGGTAGCGAGTGGGAAATCGTGGAATCACCAGCGTTCGAGGACACGTCGCGTCAAGATTCTGTGAAAGCAACAAAACGCGGTCGATCGTCCAAGTCAGTTGATGGAAAAACCAAACGGCGCACTTAGCAATAAAACGCCCCCAGGACACGTGCTTCGTGTCCCGAGGGCGTTTTGCGTTGCACCGCTGTTGCAAAAGCTTTCGTCAGCACCAGTGAAACGGGCGTAGACGCGGACATGGATGAACGCGACCCCGGCAACGCGGACCGTGGCTCAACGCTCAAGGTACGCTGGAGGAATCGTGAAACAAGAATGATCACGTGAAGCGATCTCGAAACAGAACCGCCCCCGCGATAAGCTGGGGCTTGTTCGTTTCAGAGGCGTGAACATCGTTCGGCTCATTCATCCGCTGCTGAGCGAGGAGTGATCGGCGTCGTGATGCAAAAGGTCCCGTGGTGATGAGACGATCGAATCAAGCTCGCCGGCATGGCAATGGTTCCAATTCGAGCCGGCGCGAATTCCTGCGTCTTGGCCTGACGGGATTTGCGAGTCTCACGCTGAGTGACATCCTGCGACTTCAGGCCAGCTCTGCCGAATCAGCATCAGCGGTTTCCGCCGGCGAGCGACCGGCTGTGATTCTGGTCTGGCTACGCGGTGGAGCGAGTCATCTCGAAACGTTTGATTGCAAACCGCTCGCTTCGTCGGAGTATCGAGGGCCGTATCAACCGATTGAGACCAGTGTCCCAGGCATCGAAATCTGCGAACTGCTTCCCCGACTCGCGAAGATCGCGGACAGGTACACGTTGCTGAGGTCGATCGCTCATACTGGTGGTGGGCACCCGGCCGGGTCGCTTCAATTGCTGGCGGGAGACACCGATCCTCAGGACAAGCTGTTGCCGATCCTGCCCGATTGGATGACCGTCGCCAGCCATTTCCTGGCCGATCCACAGCGCAGCATTCCGAACTATGTCGCTGTGAACCCTGTCGACAACTACGACAACTTCACCATCGCCGGACCGACATATCTGGGGCCGTCGTCTGAACCATTCAAGGTCGTCGGCGATCCGAGTGCTCTGGACTTCCGCGTCCCCAACGTTGGCGTACAGGACGAGAAGCAGCTCGACGTGCTGAACGCCCGCACGACACTTAAGACAAACCTCGACCGTCTGCTGCGACGCATCGACCAGTCAGGTGTGATGGACGCCGTCGACCGCTTTGATCAACAGGCGCTGAATCTGCTGACCAGCCCGACCGCGCGAACTGCATTCGATTTGTCGCGCGAACCGGATTCGGTGCGAGACCGCTATGGACGCAACCAGTGGGGGCAGCAATGTCTGATGGCCCGCCGTCTGGTCGAGTCGGGCGTCGATATCGTCGCCACGGAGTTTGATGGTCCGTTGTGTGGTCGTGTCCAGAACTGGGACGATCATGCGGTGAATCAACACGTGTTCGACGCGTTGAAATTCCGGCTGCCGACTCTCGACCAAGCTGTCTCAGCGCTCATCGAAGACATTTATGCACGGGGTCTCGACCGGCGTGTCCTCGTCGTTGTCACGGGTGAGTTTGGCCGCACTCCTCGGATCTCGTATGTGGAGAGCAGTGGCGAAGGCGTCGCGAGCGCCCCAGCCGGTACGGTCCAGCCTGGACGCGATCACTGGCCGAATGCCAACTCGATGCTGTTCGCTGGCGGAGGTATCCGTACAGGACAGATTATCGGCGCCACCGACCCTCGCGGTGAGAATCCGATCTCGCGACGCGTTAGCCCCGCCGATTTCCTCGCGACGATCTATCGGCACCTTGGCATCGACTACAAACAAGCCGCCATTCCCAACTTCGCTGGTCGACCCATCAAGATCGTCGAAGATGGCGACGCAATCCCCGAATTATCTCGCGTCTAACTCATTTCATCGTCGATGTCGGCATGAAGGAGGACACAAACTCAACCAGAGTAAAGACTGGTAAGAGTCCAACATCGAGCGAATCGCAGACTCGCGCTGCTCAAGGCGCATATCGGTCTCTTCAGGCCCCGATGAGCCACACATTCCCACCTATCATGAGTCGCACCGAACAGTTGGGCGACACATGCCATGAAGCCGGAAACAGAGAGGATGACGGATTGCTTCAATGACACCTGCAATACGACAGAAACACCGAATCAAGCGATCGTAAAACATCCGTGTTTGCAATCGCGTTCTCGATCAACTCCGTGACAAACGGCATCCGTCGATGTCCTCAAGAGTGGGGCCTCATCGGCGGTCACGACGTGCACAGCAGGGACAGCGGTTCGACGTTTAACCGAATCCTGAACGATAGGCTGGCCAGTGATCGCTTTCGATTACAGCGTCCGAAAGAGCTTTTCCAGATATTCACGGTTGGCTCGTGCGCCCGCGGTGATCTCGGCGAGCGTTTTACCTCCGCAGCATTCGACCATGACAGGGCCGGAAAAATCTGATGGCTTGAGCTTGGCGAAAACGTCGGCAAACGGCACTTTGCCCTCGCCGAAGCGCAACATCACAACGCCTTTGGGGCCGATGCAGTCCTTGGCGCAAAAACCCGTGATCCAAGGTGCCAGGCGGCTGGCTTCGACAACAGGGTCCTGATCGCTGTAGTGGATGATGTTTCCAGCATCGAACCAGACCCGAAAGTTCTCGTGCTCGACGCGTTCCAGACAGCGCAGAATCTCGTTGGAGGCCAGTGAACAACCACCATGTGGCTTTAAAACGATCTGAATCTGTCGCTGTCGGGCATATTCGGCCGCGACAGCCATCACTTTATAGAAATGTTCGAACTGGTCTGGCGGATCAACACCGACGGTCAGCATGTACTTCAGGCCCAGCCGTTTCGCGTGATCGATTTGCTTTTGTGCGTTGGTGATCGACTCGACGAGTGGAATGTCATGCCTGGTCTTCAGCCAGCCAACAATCAGCGTCAATCCACGCGCCGCGACGCGATCCTTCAGCCGGTCAAGATACTCCGTGGTCGCGTCGGCAGAGGTGAACGGTTCGCCTTTGTGATCACCCAACAGGCCTGTCAGCCGAAATCCGGCCGCTTGAATACCTGCAAGCGCGTCATCGTAACTTCCCGCTCCCCATGGGCGGTTAAAGCACCCGATATCCCATTCGGAGGGTCTGAGTTTTGGCAGTGGATCAGCGGCCGAGGCTTGGCGTATCGAATCGAACGTTGCCTCATCAAAGCAAAGACCACAGACAATGCCGCTTTTCAAAAGTTGTCGGCGTGTTATTTGCATCGCACAAGAATCCGGATGGTTGTCCCAAAACTTGGCCCATCGCTTCAGACAACAATCTAGCAGGATTCAGATTTGCTCGCAGACCTGTCGGCTGATCGGCGAGCGGACCGAGTCGATTCTGCCAAAGCATTGGCACGGGATCGATCAGATATCGTCCTGAAGGATTGCCCGTGGCAACAATATAGTCGTTGACGTTGAGTTCACCCTGAACGGGTTTAACGTTTTTAAAGATTATGGGTTGCAGCGCGTCCGACAGGTCAACCATCAATGTGTTCTTTTTCGTCGGCCAGTTCAGTAGACGCCTGATGTACGGTTCGTGAGAATTCCGTTCTGCCAACAGGGATCAGTATTCCTTGATGAAACAACTTGGGAAGGAACGAAGTCAATGACCCCTGCGGCGGCGCCGCGACATGATCGAACGGCCGAAGCGGCAAAGGTATTGATCGTTGACGATCATCATGCCAACCTGCTGGCGCTACGCGTCTTGCTGGAGGGGATTGATGCAGAGATTGTCGAAGCGACGTCGGGAGCAGCAACTCTCGAGCATCTCACCGACACCGATTTCGCGGTCGTCCTGCTCGACGTGGTGATACCGGACATGAGCGGATTCGATGTGGCCAGGCACATCCGTCAGATGCCTCATCGAGTCCATGTGCCGATCATCTTCATCTCGGCGATTGAAATGTGCCGCGAACAAGTGAAAGAAGGCTATGCTCTGGGCGCAGTCGATTTCCTCGTCAAGCCGATTGAGGACTACATCCTGCTGGCCAAGGTTCGCGGATTCATTGAAATCTACGATGACAAGCAACGGACAAAGCGCGAAGCAGATCAACTGCGGATGCTGATCCATGGCAGCATCGACTACGCGATCTTCATGCTTGACCCCGCCGGTTATGTCGTCACGTGGAATCCCGGTGCCGAACGACTCAAAGGATACGATGCCGACGAGATCATCGGGCAACATCTCTCCAAATTCTATCCGGAAGACGCGGTTGCCCGAGGGTGGCCCCAGCACGAATTGTCTGTCGCACGTAGTATTGGCCGGTTCGAAGACGAAGGCTGGCGAGTTCGCAAGGACGGTTCCCGATTTTGGGCAAATGTCGTCATCACGGCCCTGCGCGATGAGGACGGGAACCTCAAAGGGTTTTCGAAGCTCACCCGCGACCTGACAAGTCGGAAGGAGGCTGAAGAGCGCTTGCGGCGCAGTGAAGAACACTTCCGACTGATCATCGAAAATGCCAGGGACTACGGGATCTTCATGCTGGACCCCGAGGGTTTTGTTGGCACATGGAATGAGGGTGCTGAGAGAATCAAACAGTATCAGCCGGAAGAAATCATCGGCCAGCATTTCTCCCGCTTCTATCCGCAAGAGGCTAAGGATCGAGGATGGCCTGAACACGAGTTGAAAGTCGCTGCGGAAGTGGGACGATTCGAGGACGAAGGGTGGCGCGTTCGAAAAGATGGAAGCGTCTTCTGGGCGAATGTCGTCATCACGGCAATCAGAGATGCCGAAGGACGACTGACCGGTTTCTCGAAAATCACTCAAGACATGACAGCCCGCAAGGAATCGGAAGAGCGGGCTCGGAAACTGATTGAGGAAACCACCGCCAGGCGACTGGCCGAAGAGAACGCGAAGCTCATTCGAGAAGAACGTGAGCGGTTGCATGTGACCCTGGCCAGTATTGGCGATGCGGTCATTAGCACTGATGCCCAAGGAAGGATTCAATTCCTGAATCCTGTTGCCGAAGAGCTGACAGGCTGGACGACCGATGTCGCCCGGGATCGCCCTCTGGTGGATATCTTTCATATCGTCAACGAAACAACACGGGCACCGGTGGAGAACCCTGCCCTGCGCGCGATGACGCAAGGAACCGTCGTTGGACTTGCGAATCACACGTTGTTGATTGCCCGCGACGGCAAGCTTCGGCCGATTGATGACAGCGCCGCTCCGATTCGCGATGCGGACGGGAAAATCATTGGTAGCGTTCTTGTCTTTCGTGACATCACAGAGCGTAAACGCAACGAGCAGGCCACTCGATTCCTGGCGGATGCAAGTGCCGCACTTTCCGTTCTGGTCGATTTTGACAGCACGCTGCAAAAGGTGGCATCGCTCGCGGTGCCTCACTTTGCTGACTGGACGACCGTCGACTTGATCGAGAACAACGGAGCCTTACGTCGCGTCGCTGTGGCTCACGTCGATCCCGCCAAGGTCGAACTCGCCAAAGAACTGAATCGCCGGTTTCCTCCCGACCGCGACACCAATCACGGACCGAAACTTATTGCTCGCACTGGCCAGCCTGAACTGATCCCCAACATTACCGATGAATTGTTGGCGGCGTCGATCACGGACACCGACCAGTTGGCACGCGTCAGAAGTCTGGGGCTGCGCTCGTATATCGGTGTCCCGATGAAAGTTCGAGGACAGACGATCGGAGTTTTGAGTTTCATTTCGGCCGAATCTGATAACCGCTATCGCTCCGCCGATCTCGCCGTCGCACAGAATCTGGCCGAACGCAGTGCGATTGCGATTGAGAACGCGAAGCTTTATCGCGAACTGCGCGAACAAGATCGCCGCAAGGATGAATTCCTCGCAACGCTCGCACATGAGCTTCGCAATCCGCTGGCGCCAATTCGAAATTCCCTGCAAATCCTGAAGATGCCTCGAGTCGACCCGGATCTCGCTCGCCAAACGCGCGAAATGATGGAGCGGCAGATCCATCACCTGGTGCGGCTTGTCGATGACCTGATGGATGTCTCGCGCGTCATGCGAGGAAAAATCGATTTGCGGAAGGAATCGGTCGAACTGTCCACAATCATCGCCCGTGCCGTCGAAACCGCCAAACCGCTGATCGAAGCGCACGATCATCGACTTGAGATCGATGTCTCATTCGATCCGCTGCCCCTCGAGGCCGACCCGGTCAGACTGGTGCAGGCTGTGGGCAATTTGCTGAACAACTCGGCCAAATACTCGGAGGATCACGGCCTCATTCTTGTGATGGCTCGTCGTGAAAATGGTGAGGCGGTTGTGACAATCCGCGATCAGGGCATCGGAATTGCCCCCGACATGCTGCCCCACATCTTCGAGTTGTTTGTCCAGGCCGACCACGCCTCGACGAAGGCACAAGGTGGTCTGGGAATCGGCTTGACACTCGTCAAAAGCCTGATCGAAATGCATGGAGGTTCAATCACGGTGCACAGTGACGGACTCGGCAAAGGTGCGGAATTCGCGATCAGGCTTCCGCTGGCTCACGCGAGACCCGCCGACAAAGGTGTGAGCGACGATTGCAACGATCGTGAGTACGGTCCCTCGCGCCGTATTATGGTCGTCGACGATAATCGCGATGCTGCGTTAAGCCTTTCGATGCTCTTGAAACTTGAAGGTCACAATGTGTCTGTCGCGCATGATGGCAAAACCGCTTTAGACATGGCGACCGCATCCGTTCCCGACGCCATTTTTCTCGACATAGGTATGCCTGGAATGGACGGTTTTGAAGTCGCCCGTCGCATTCGCGCGACGCCTCAACTTCAGAATATCCGACTCATCGCTTTGACCGGTTGGGGGCAAGAGGAAGATCGGCGGCGGACTGCACAGGTCGGCTTCGATTTCCATCTGGTGAAACCTCCAGAACCAGCAGACATCGAAGGCATTCTACATTCATTGAATGCATCTCTGTGAACGCTCACTCACGGAGATTCCATTTAGATGATTGGATAAATCGTCAAACGGCCACTTTGGCGTTAGCGGCCTGCATGACCGTTGACACGAACCCGCAAATCACACAACCCCAAGCGATGTCAACAATTGTCATGGTCAAAGTCCAATTCTGCAGTACCGCGCGGTTCGTCAGGTCATAGACTCCGTACAGAACCAAACCAAAGGTGGCGCCCCAACGAAAGGCTTCGATCGACGTTCCACCTGGCTGTAACAAGGGTTTGACGAACAGTACGATGCCTGTGGGGATCAGGAGATAGACGAGGACGGCCGCCCCCCACCGTGGTGCCATCCCGCCATCAACTCGTCGCGCCAAGTCGCCGATTTCGCGATCGTAGAACGTTTTCATGACGACGCCGATCCATATCGCGTCGAGCAATAAGAACACCGGCAGAACGACGCAGAACAGTTTCAAAGGTTGCCACATGTGGTGTCACTCCGTGCGAATTGCGAGGCTGGCCAACGCCAGCCGCTGTTAGTGCGTTCGTCGTCGTTTTAACGACGTGGGCCGAATGACCTTCTGTGTCTTCGCACGATTCTTACGACGGTCGACACCGGAAGTTCCTGGTTTCGCAGACCAACGCTTCAGGTCCTGAGCGAATGTCTCCAGATGTTTCATGGTGTCGCAGTAAGCAGAATACGTCAGTTGCCGCCGCAGTGTCTCGTTCAACGCGCGTCCGCCAACAATCAGACTCGTGCCCACCGACGAACACGCGACGGCGATTTCTGCGAATTCGTTTACAAATTCGCCCTCATCCGCTACGTGCGAAACGCTCAGCCAGAAAAGTTGCGGGCGCAATTCTCGAACGGCCTTGGCAAGTTCCGACGCGGGAATCGATGTTCCCAGATTCTGTGCGTCGTATCCAATGGATCTCAGCACGAGTTCCGCCATTGCAGACGGAATCTCATACGAGTCATCGGTGAGAGCTGCACCGAGTGCCGTTCGCTGGTGCTCCACCGGCGGGATCAAATGCCGTAACTCATACAGAACCCACATGACGATCTGACAGCCGCGACGCTCCTGATACACATTCACGGACTGGCAAGACCAGCGATCCCCAATCTCGTGGAATGCTGGTGCGATGACTTCGTCGCACAGCGTGCTGATGGAATGATTCGCCAGAAACAAATCGGTCAGAATCTGTTTCGCAGCAGATTCCTTTCCGGTCAACAGTGCTTCCGCCAACCGCGAGGGACTGTCCTCGATTCGAGAAGTCGGATTCTCACGTGTGATGGCGAGCGAAAAGTCTTCAGGAGTGACCAGACCGACTCCGTTGCTGTTCGCGAACCGAATCACTTCGCCGACCGCAATCTTGCGGTGCCCACCCGCCGTCCGGATGACCCGCAACAATCCGCTGTCACACCATCGCTTCAACGAAGACTCGCTGACCCCGATGGCTCGAGCCGCCTGACTGGGCGAAACAAGTTCTGGAACGATCGCCATGACTCTTCCGACACAAGTGGATGTTATGGCCGTTATTGTAATACGTGAGGTCACGATGTCCATCGATAGTGACAACATTCTTGCAGCAAGCCACTCATCCCACAGTGCACCGCTGTACTGACACTGTCGGAGATTCTTGGGCAGGCGAGAATTCAGAATCTCAACCGCAGCCAGCAAGAGTCGGCAACATTCCGCTTGCCGCGCCCCGAATTGGCGACTATGTTATTGTGGACGTTTTGACCGTTATTGAATCGCGAGCAGGACATGAGAATTGCCATCATTGGAGCCGGAATATCGGGCTTGACGGCGGCGTACCGGTTGCACCGCGAACATCAAATCACCGTCTTCGAAGCGAATGACTACGCCGGCGGACACACCAATACGGTGGATGTCGAGGTTGAAGGCGAACAGTACGCCATCGACACCGGTTTCATCGTGTTCAACTTCCGCACCTACCCTCATTTCGTTGAATTGCTCGACGAACTGGGCGTCGCCTCGCAGACGACAACGATGGGATTCAGTATCCGCGACGATCGCCAGGGCCTCGAATACAGCGGCGAATCAATTCGTGGCTTATTCGCTCAGCGTCGAAATCTTTTGCGTCCGTCATTCTATCGATTGGTCTCCGACATCTTTCGCTTCTATCGAGAGGCCAAACGGCTGTTGCCGACCATTGACGACCAGATGACCGTCAACGAGTTTTTCTCGCGACATCACTATTCATCGTCATTCGTTGAGCAGTTCCTGCTGCCGATGGGATCTGCGATCTGGTCGTGTCCGCGAGCGTCGTTCCGTGAATTTCCCATGCGGTTCATGATTGAGTTCTTTGACAACCATGGACTACTTGGCCTGATTGATCGTCCCGTCTGGCGTGTGATCGACAACGGATCAAGAACATACGTTCGGGCGATCACAACCGGATTCAGAGATCGCATTCGGTTGCGGACGCCTGTCCGTCGCGTCAACCGACATCCGAACGGCGTTGACCTCGAGACAACGAACGGAGGGTGTGAGCGGTTCGACCATGTGATCTTTGCCTGTCACAGCGATCAGACATTGCGGATTTTGGGCCAAGATGCGTCTGCGGCCGAGCAGGAAATACTGCGTTCGTTCCCCTACCAGAAAAACATTGCCGTGCTACACACGGATATCAGCATTTTGCCACAGCGTAAGCAGGCTTGGGCCAGTTGGAACTATCGGATTCCACGCGACGAGTCAGACGCCGCAACAGTCACCTATTTGATGAATATGCTGCAGCGATTGCGCTCGCGCCACACGTTCTGCGTGACATTGAATGACGAATCGAAGTTGGATCCCGCAAAAATCTTGCGACGATTCGAGTACCACCATCCGCGATTTACTGCGGATCGATCTGCGGCACAGTCTCGACACGGTGAACTCTTGAACGCCAACCGTTCCTCGTTTTGTGGTGCCTATTGGGGCAACGGCTTCCACGAAGCTGGGGTCAAAAGTGCATTGGCGGTCGTCGCGGCTCTTCGTCACTCAAGCAGTCGCGACATTTCTCCGGCTCGAAACGGAGTTGCCTGCACATGGAGATAAACAGCTGTTTGTACGAAGGGGTCGTTCGACATCATCGATACTTACCGGTGGAACATCGGTTCCAGTATCGACTGTATCTGCTGTTCATCGACTTGGACGAATTACCGTCTCTCTTCGATGGCAGATGGCTATGGTCATCGACGCGTCCAAACCTGGCCTGGTTCCGTCGAGCCGATCATCTGGGGCCCGCCAATCGGCCGATCGATACATCCATTCGCGATGTCGTTGAGCGCCAACTGGGCTTTCGTCCGACAGGACCGATCCGCCTGTTGACTCATTTGCGGTACTTCGGATTCTCGATGAACCCGGTCAGCTTCTATTACTGCTACGACCATGGTACGAACAAGGTCGACGCCGTTGTCGCCGAGGTTAACAACACTCCGTGGAATGAACACCACATCTATGTGCTCGATACACGTCAAGATTGCACTTCAAACTGCGAGTCGAACTGGCTGCCCGAACGACTAGCAAAGCAATTCCACGTTTCCCCCTTTCTCACGATGGACATGCAGTATGCCTGGTGCCTGTCGTACCCCGGCGCGCATCTCGAGATCGGTGTTGAAAACTGGAGTACTGACACACGAGTTTTCGAAGCGTGGCTCCAACTGCGGCGAGTCGCGTTGACCCCGTGGAATCTGTCACGAGTGCTGATTCGGTATCCCGTAATGACCGCTCAGGTGTTCGCAGCCATCTACTGGCAAGCACTCCGCCTGTGGCTGAAACGAGTTCCGTATGTTCCTCACCCGGGACGTCTTGACAACTCCAAGACCGGACCGCTCCGTCACCAAACCTGACCGTCATTTCATCTCGCCAAGTCACCGAGAACACCTCAGCAGCGCCACACTAAGGATTCATTCAGAGATCATGTCGAAGAACGGAACCCAACCATTCAGCCAATTTGACGTCTGGGCGAAACGAGCGATCTGCCTGCGGTTGGCCGATCTTCGACGAGGTGAAATTCGAATCGACGATGCGAATGGCTGCGTTCAACTGGGGCAAAAGGACGACTTGCACGCGGTCCTGACAGTACATGACCCGGCCTTCTTTCGGAACGCCCTTCTCGGAGGCACTCTTTCTGTCGCGGAGTCGTACCTTTGCGGTGAATGGGACTGCGATGATCTGACGAATCTCTTTCGCATTTTCATTCGTAACATTGAAACCTCGGAAAAACTGGACGGCCGCCTGGCATGGATTCTCGGAATGGGCCATCGCCTGTTTCATTGGTGGCGAGCCAACACCATCAAAGGCAGCCAGCAGAACATCCAAGCCCACTACGATCTGGGTAACGACTTCTTCAAACTGTGGCTCGATGAGACGATGGCCTATTCGTGTGGGATCTTCTCGGACCTCGACACAACACTCGCCCAGGCATCAACAGAAAAGTTCGACCGTGTCTGCCGTCGGCTGGAATTGATGGAGTCCGATCACGTACTTGAAATCGGAACGGGATGGGGCGGCTTTGCAATCCATGCCGCCGGTCAATACGACTGCCGCGTCACCACAACCACGATCTCGAAAGAACAGATCGAAGCGGCAACAGAATCCGTTCGAAAGGCAGGACTAACAAATCGCGTGGCACTGTTGCAGCGGGATTACCGTGAACTGACAGGACGATACGACAAACTGGTTTCGTTAGAGATGATCGAGGCCGTGGGTCACCGCTTTCTGGACACCTACTTTCACCGCTGCGGCAACCTGTTACGGCCGGATGGTTCAATGATGCTGCAGGCGATCATCTCGCCAGAACGAGGTTATGCTCAGTACCTGCGTTCTGTCGATTTTATTCAGCGTTATGTCTTCCCCGGCGGATGCCTGCCGTCCTTGACGGCGATCCTTAATGCTGTTGGCCGGTCGAGCGATCTGCGTTTCGTTCATGCCGAAGACTTTGCACCGCACTATGCCGAAACACTACGGCGTTGGCGGACAGCGTTTCACAACCGCATTGATGATGTCAGGAAGCTGGGATATCCCGATCGGTTCATCAGGCTTTGGGACTATTACCTGTGCTACTGCGAGGCCGTTTTCGAAGAACGGCACATCAGCGTCCTTCAACTTCAATTCGATAAACCATTGTGTCGTCGCGACGCTTTAGCTCATCGTCGATCGTCGTCGACCCATGAACAAGCCATTCGGTCGACACCCCTTCTCTCCAGCCCTCAAACCGCGGAATGTTCGAGTACGCCATGATCGACCAGGTACTGCAATACGGAATTGAATTCGTCGAGCGGGGATATGTCCCGGACAACCTGACGCGCAGGGTCATTCGACATCTGTGCGCCGATCGATTGAAGGATCCGTTACAAACCACGTCACACGACCGCAACCAGGCACGAGACGAATTCTTGAGGTCGCTTCGCGAAGGACCGGTTGCGCTCGTGCCCGAGAAGGCCAACGAACAGCACTATGAACTTCCGGCACAGTTCTTTGGCCGGATGCTCGGGCCGCGTCGAAAGTACAGTTGCTGCCATTTCTCGCACGATCGATGCACGTTGGCTGAAGCCGAAGATTTAGCGCTCTCCATCACGTGCCAAAGAGCGGAGGTCGTTGACGGACAATCGATTCTTGAACTTGGCTGCGGGTGGGGTTCACTGTCACTGTGGATCGCTCAGCGTTTCCCGAATTGCCGGATCACCGCCGTCTCGAATTCAACCGCGCAGCGTCGCTATATCGAGGGGGTTGCGGCATCACTGCAAATCGACAACCTGCATGTTATCACGGCCGACATGAATGACCTCGTCCTCCACAGCAACTCATTCGATCGGGTCTTGTCGGTTGAGATGTTTGAACACATGCGAAATTACCATGAACTTCTCCGCCGGATTCGTAGCTGGCTGAAACCAGAAGGCAGGCTGTTCGTGCACGTCTTCTGTCATCGACAGTTACTTTACCCGTTCGAAACGGAGGGCAGCGGGAATTGGATGGGTCGGCATTTCTTTACAGGTGGTTTGATGCCGAATGCCGAACTCTTCGGCTCCTTCACCGAGTCGTTACAGGTCATCAATCAATGGTCTTGGGATGGAACTCACTACCAGCGGACGGCGGAAGCCTGGCTGAAGAATTTGGATTTACAACGAACTGAAGTGACGGAAATCCTGCAGTCCACATACGGAGTCGCCGAGGGCCATCGGTGGTTCCAGCGCTGGCGCCTGTTTCTGCTTGCAGTCTCTGAACTATTCGGCTACGCAGGCGGTTCGGAGTGGTACGTCACACAGAATCTGTTTCAGCCAGCCGAACAGTCCGGGACCACACCGTGAACTCACAACTCGGCCCAGTTCTGGCAACCAATCTGCTCATCATAGGTTTTCTGATGATCACATTGTGGGTCATTGGGACAATCCGCAAGGACGTGAGTTTAGTTGATCCATTCTGGGGACTCGGTTTCACCATCATCGCCTGGACAAGTTCAGCGATGACATCCAACACTCAGGCTCAAGCATTGCTGGTCAGCGCGCTGACGAGTCTTTGGGGGTTGCGGCTGTCACTCTATCTCATCGGGCGAAACTGGGGACACTCGGAAGATCGACGTTATGGAGCGATGCGTGAATATCACCAAGCCAATTTCTGGCTGGTAAGTCTGGTCACCGTTTTTTTGGCGCAGGGATTGATCATGTGGATCGTTGCGATGCCCATACAGGCGGCCATCTCGAACCCCACGCGCGCCACAAGCGTCGGGCTGAACCTGTGTGGAATCTTAGTCTGGATTGTGGGACTCACTTTTGAAACTGTCGGCGATCTGCAACTCGCACGCTTCAAGTCAGATCCGAACAATGCTCACCGAGTGATGGATCGAGGTTTGTGGCGATACACACGTCACCCCAATTATTTCGGTGACTTTTGCATTTGGTGGGGCATCTATCTGGTCTGTGCGGCGGCAGGTGCCTGGTGGACGATCTTCAGCCCCATTCTGATGACAATTCTCTTGCTGCGGATTTCGGGCGTCCGACTCTTGGAAAGCACGATCACATCTCGACGGCCTGAGTACCAGGATTATCAATCCCGTACGTCGGCGTTTTTCCCCTGGAGGCCTTCGCGATGATTGGCGGCTCATCATCATGAAGTACGCGATACGGCAACTGAATCAATATCGCACCGCCAAATCACCAGTCATTGGTGATGATCCGCCTTTAAGGAACGGCTTTTCGGTTGCTGTCTTCGTCACGAGCGAATCGTCCAGCGATTCGTCCGAAGTCATGAACTGCCGACCTTTCAGGCCTTCGTGCTCTTTCTCGAATGGGACCAGGGCCTACGGCGAAACGCCTTCAGCCCTGGCTATTTGAATTGTTGGCCCTGGTGGGCCGTATGCTAAAGGCTCACAGCTTGAGATCTGATACGCATCTCACGACCACCGGGACGGCGTCAGAATCGATGTTGCGGGTTTAGCGCGACGCATCGCTGGTCTTGATGGCTTCGTCGGCGCTGCGGTCTTTTTTTGAATCCGGCAGGTCAGCGACCGACATGAAACCCATGAACATTTCGTCCGAGGTTTGCAGCCCGAATCGGACTCGTCGTTTGGGATCAGGGTTGCTGGGATTATTCTCGGAATTGTCGAAGCCGCCCGTACAGACCAGCCAGGAACCGGCAGGAACTTGAATGGGCGTCGCGAAGACGTGCCCGATTTGCCAGTTGAAATCGTAGCGAGGGATGTTCAACAGCGTTTCCTTGCGGCCATCCGGATACAGCAACTGAAACTTGAACCATTTGCCTCGCAGATGCATGTGCGGCCCGACGTTGTACACGATCGCATCGCGTTTAAAGCAATGGAAGGCGGTATGTTCGGCGTCGGCGACTCCGGGTGGAATGATCAGGTCGCGGTTTTCGGCGATGCGTGTGTCGAGTCGCATGCGCGGCTTTTCACTCGCCAAGTACAGCCCCATTTCACTCTGGTCAGTTTGAACGGATCCGTTGGTGGTGTAATGGATCTCGAATTGGAACCGAGCTCCCTTCGGCACGAAGAATCCGGTGTCAGGAGGACACTGTGATTGAGGAACTCCCGGTGCCCATGTCGTAAAAAAGTACGATTCCGCCTTCTTGCCTTGAAAGCCTTCCGGATAAATCAGCCGGACGATGATGTGATGAACAACCTTGGCGTTCTCGGGTCGCACGACGGCCGCTCGCAGCCAACTGTCTTCAGGCATCGCGAATTCTGAATCCAGGTAGCGATAGTCCAGAACTCCTGTCGCAGGAATCTCTTCCCGAGAGGGAATCTGCACAACGTAATCTGGTGTTCCCAACTTCCATTTGGGAGCTGGCTCTGGCGTTATCGCCAGCGGATCTTCGCCGTCATCCTTGGGACAACCCAGTTCGATCCAGCGCGATAGGTTTTTCGCTTCGGTCGCCGTTAACGAGGTGTCGTTCACGAACTTGCCGTAATGAGGATCGGCGTCCCAGGGCGGCATACGTTTATCGAGTACCACTTCCTGGATCATGGCGGACCATTGTTTGACGTCGTCATAGCCAGACAACACGAACGGTCCGATGTTTCCAGCCGAATGGCAGTTGGCACACTTGGCCTTGATGACGGGTGCAATCTGCTTCGAATAGACCGGCTTACCCTTTTTCAATTCGTCCGAAAACTGAATCAGGCAGCCTTCGGCAGCGGTCCGCTTGACAGAAACGACCTTGTTGCCAAGCACTTCGTCGAGCGCCGTCGTCAGGTAGTTCTTCGTCGGAGCGGGTTTTTGAGCCCCTGCCACCATCTGGTCATCGACACTTCCTCGATAGATAACCGACTTCGTGAGTGTGTCGATTGCAACGACTTCGCTCAGCCGCGTAACACCAAAATGATGAGCCACCAATTGGTTTTCGTCCCGGAGCAGCGTCAGCGGGCCCAACGTCCCTTCCAGAACCTGCAGCTTGAACGTTTCTGGATCACCGATCAGTTGCGCGTCCGATTGAACACCGCGTAGCTTGGCCATCGACTTCAGCCGGGTAATTGCCTCTTTGCCTTCCTCATCCTTCGGAACGAACGCTGACAGCTTGTCGTTCAATCCCATCTGCGCGATCACCCGTATTGTCGGATCGTTGTAATCATTCTGAGGGACCGAATTAACCATCCAGACGGCCACGCCACGAGGACCGTATTCGTTATTCACCCTCTGCAGCTTCGGCACACTTTGACGGGCGATGGGACAGCCGATTCCAGTGAAGTACAACACGACGACGCGCGCACCGGAACGGTACAGCTCGTAGTTCCGGCCGCGATAGTCCAGCAACCGAAAATTCGGCACCGTCTTGTCGGACGCGGCCGAGTCTGTTTCCACCTCCGATTCCGCACGAACAACGTGAGTCAGCAAGTACAGCACAGCCAGACAACAAATGCCAAAAGAACGCAGCCGTTTCATCGAGATCATCCGGTGCAATTCCTCTCGGTGAGAGAATTGATTGGTAAGCAAGTCACGTTTTGTCATTGAGCGATGACGGAGATGTTGTACCGCAGACAAATACGAAATGGATGTGACATTTGTCATGGAGAGAGCATGATTTTTTCACGGCTCAGACCATGCCCAGCGAATGGGCCGCGAGTGCGGCCTGCGTGCGGTCTTCGACGTTGAGCTTGTCGAAGATGGTTGTCAGATGGTTTTTGACCGTCCCTTCCGAAATCTGCATCGCCCCGGCAATCTCTTTGTTGTTCTTACCTTGAGCGAGTTGCCGCAGGATTTCGGCTTCGCGTTTGGTCAGCTTCGGCTGCGTAGTTGCCGACTTAGCGGGACGCATGGATGACATGCGGTTGAACTCAACCAAGACGCGCGACGCCACCGACGGTTGCAGAATCGACTGACCGTCCATCGTCAGTTGAATCGCTTCGACCAACCTGCTGGCCGAGACGTCCTTTAACAAATAGCCATTCGCCCCGGCTCGAATCGCGTCGAACACGTCTTCGTCGTCATCAAATGTCGTCAGCACAATCACGCGACAATCGGGGACTTCTGCTCGCAATCGTCGAGTGCACTCGACGCCATTCATGACGGGCATCCGCAGGTCCATCAGCACGACATCGGGTACGAGCGAATGAGCGGCTCGCAACGCGTGTTCGCCATTCGACGCCTCACCGACGACCTGAATCTCGTCTCGAACCGACAACAACGTCCGCAATCCGTCGCGAAAAAGCGGTTGATCGTCGACGAGCAGGACCTTAATCGCTTTCATCCCGGCACCTTCACTTCGATCTCGAATCCAGCCCCGCGAGACGTCTGAAACGAGATTGATCCTTCAACTTGTTGAGCCCGCTCGCGCAGGCCCAGTAAACCAAAGCCTTCTCGAAATCTGTCGGCCCCCGTCCCATTGTCGCGAACGGACACCGAGACGTTTTCGTCCGCCCGATAATCGATTGTCACTGTGACTTGCGTGCCACGAGAATGGCGTTTCGCATTCGTCACACCTTCCTGTGCCGCGCGAAACAGGCACAAATGTTCTTTATGCGACAGATTCCGCATCGTGCCCACGACGTCGAACGTGACAGGACATTCGGTGGTGTTGGCTTCGCTCACCAGTTGTCGCAAGGATTCGACCAGCGATCGATTGTCGAGTGGTGAAGTCCGCAGTTCACTGACAGAGACGCGAATATCACGCAGTCCATCGCGCGTCATCGATTGTGCCTTGGCGATCGAATCACGCGCCGTCTCGCGATTCTGTTCGAGCATCGCCAGTGCCACTTCCAGATGGACGTTTACGACAGTCAGTGTATGTCCCACCGTATCATGAATCTCGCGAGCCAGCCGATTCCGCTCGCGCGTGGCAGCGAGTTCTTCGGCCTGAATCGCATATTCACTCAACTGCTGATTGGCGATCTGTAACTGGTGCGCTAGGCCAACCGCTTCCTGTCGCGAGCGAACGGCGCGCACGGTGATTTCCGTCACGATGATCACGAAGCCCAGGGCGAGCCCGAATTGAGCCAACCCAACCGGCAGGACGTGCCAGCCGTAGGTATGGATTATCGCTTCGGTCTGAATGAACACGCACAGGCACGTGATCAGCACCAGTCCCCAGCGTTTCAGCAGAATGGTCGCATGACTGACGGGCGGTAACAGCAGCAGCCATAACAGTTGAGCCGACCGGGATCCTGTGGTGACATAGATCGCCAGTTCTGCCAGGACCAATTGAACCAGAAAATAGATCCAAACGCGCTGAGGTCGATCGGCAAAAGGCTCGGCAGGATCCAAGTCACGTTGCAAAGCTCCGTCCAGCAGTGTCCCCGGAGCCAGAATCGTCCAGACCATGTACGCGGCAGAAATCACAATCAGCAGGGCCGACTGCAGCGACGTCAATTCGTGAGCACACACAAGCAGCGTGACAATGGTCGCCAATGCAACCAGCAAGACACCGATACAACGGCCTGCAAACAACGCGGAACGCAATTGGTTCGCAGATTGAACCACAACATTCCGAGTCAAATCTGCAACAGCCACGTCCGCACGCGACATCAACAACAACTCCACTGAAATCCAGATTGCTATCAACAGCTTAACCGATTGATCTCGATAGCGACCGTGACAATCGTCACCCCACCCCAAGTGCTCCGAAGGAGTTGGTTAATTTCGAGTCGCGAGATGAATTACGAATCGGTGAGAAGCACCTTCCCACGGGTGGCACGATCTTTGGAGTCTTCGACAAAGTCGTGTCTTCTTCTACCGCTTGGCACTCAATGAACTTTTGCACGGTGAACATTGTCACTGCCACGCGTTGAACGACGTGCGTCAATGAATTGGGGACGCTGGTCATCGTGGCAGTTCGGTGAGATGAGAGGATTCAGAGGCTTTCAAATAATATGCCGCGGCACTGAAGCGTTGACGGCTCAGCCACGCATTGAATACCGAGCATTTGTTTGGCGTCGTGGGATTGAAGAAGACACGACTCTGTCGAAGACTCGAAAATCGTGGCACACGTGCGCACAGATTCGAGCCCGACAGGAGAGGGAACGTCATGCCAGAATATCGTCGATCGGTTCGCCGCCATGTGCAATCGCCAGCGGGCGACCGGTCCGATCTCGGACTGTCATGTGCGGATCGATGCCCAACAGTTGATAAATCGTCGCGACCAGATCGCCTGGCGAGACCGGATGACTGATCGGATACGCGGCTTGCTTGTCTGTTTCGCCAAACACGAAACCTCGCTTGACCCCGCCGCCAAACAGCAGGCTGAATCCGCATTGGGGCCAGTGATCGCGGCCGGCCTTGGCGTTCACTTTCGGCGACCGCCCCATTTCTCCCATCACGATCACTAATGTCGAATCGAGCAATCCGCGCGAGTCCAGGTCTTCGACCAACGCAGGAATCGATCGATCCAGGATCGGCAGGTTGTGATTCTTCAGCATGCCGAAATTGTTCTCGTGCATGTCGTACGCGTGACCATTATTGCCAAAGATTTCGGTATGAACGCTGATGAACGGCACACCCGCCTGAACCAGCCGTCGAGCGATCAACAGGCTGGAACCGCTCAGATGTCGACCATAGCGATCGCGCGTGGCAGCCGTTTCTTGATCGATATCAAAGGCGTCGCGCGTGCGACTCGACGTGAGCATGTCGAACGCGTGCTGCTGGAAGAAGTTCAATCGCCTGAGCGCACCTGTTTCGCGCGAGGCAGCGAACTGTGTGTCCAACTGATCGAGGATCGACCGACGACGGCTGAGTCGATTCACCGTGATGTCCGGCAGTTCATCCAATGACGGCAGTCGTGGCTCGCCCATCGCATACACGGGGTCATAATGGGCGATCGTCGGCTTGCGATCGAACTTCGGATCGCAAACAGCAAACAACGGGTCGTATTGGCTGCCCAGAAATCCGCCATACGGGCCAGGTCGCCGAATGCCAGGATAATTGACGCTCTCTCCCCATCCGGGATAACAGGGCATGCAGACCGCACCCGGCATTCCAGGTTGCCCCATTCCCAGATACTGACAGATGGCACCGATATCAGGAGGATCCGTCGGTTCGGCCTTGATTTGTGCGAAGTTGCCGCGCGTGAAGCCGGTCATGATGGGCAGCGGATTGTGGGCGTTGTATTCGTGACTGACGGTCCGCACGACGCACGCCTTGTGCATGATTTGAGCCATGTTCGGCATGAGCTCGCAGACCTGCATCCCGGGTAGCGACGTGTCGATCGGCTGAAACTCACCCCGTACCTCAACGGGCGCGTGCGGCTTCATATCGAACATATCCATCTGGCTGGGACCACCCAGCAGATTGAACAGAATCACCGATTTCGCGCGACCCGATCGAGCCGTGGGTGCGACCTCAGACGCCTGCAGGTATTGCGGCAAATTCATGCCCGCGAATAGCGACAGGCCGCCAACCTGCATCAGCTTGCGGCGTGACATCCCATCGCACAACTCGCCCGATTTGCCCAAGACAGTCAGCATCAGGGTTCCCCTGTTGAGGCAGTGAATGCATCAACGGCAGTTTATCAGAAAGGCGGGTGTTTGGCAGCGCGGAGTTGTTATCAGACAGATTTTTGAGAGCCGGCTTTAGGTGGCACTGGCGTGCGTCTTCGCTCGCCAGTGCCTTCCTCTCCATGACGAAAATTCGTTCAGGATGAAGGAATATCGAAACACGATGATGCCATTTTTTCCGCGATCGACGAGAACAATAACGACAAGACACTGGCGAGCGAAGACGCACGCCAGAGGCACCCGAAACTGCCGGAACACTGCTATCCAATACCTGCAAACCGCTTGATTTAAGTCCGTGTCTGCAACCAAATATGTTCCAATACTCGCGATCTATTTCCCTGCGAGGTCATCGGAGTCTCATTGATGTCGCATGAGGTCAGTCAACTACTGCAATCGATCGAACGCGGTGAGGCCCACGCGGCTGAGCAATTGTTGCCGCTGGTCTATGACGAGTTGCGACGGTTGGCAGCCCAGCGACTGGCCCAGGAAACGCCAGGACAGACGCTCGAGGCCACGGCTCTCGTCCATGAAGCGTATTTGCGACTGGTCGATAGTTCGAGTTCGGATTCGACCAAGTGGGACGGTCGCGGCCACTTCTTCGCGGCGGCGGCCGAGGCGATGCGGCGAATTCTGGTTGAGCAGGCGCGACGGAAGCAGCGGACCAAACATGGCGGCGGAGTCGTCCGCGTGGAACTGGACGATCCCGCCGAATCGGCCAGCGGACTGTGGGATCGGATCGTCGAAGTCGACGCGGCGCTGAACAAACTGGCGGCCGAAGATCCTGTCGCTGCCGATGTCGTCAAACTGCATTACTTCACCGGCCTCTCGCTGGAAGAAGTGGGAAAACTTCTGGGTATGTCGCGCGCGACTGCCTATCGGCAATGGACTTACGCACGATCGTGGCTGAAAACAGAGATCGACGGGTGAAGTTACGTCGGATTAATGCCAATCTCTTTTCAGAATGTTCGAAAACTTTTGAGACAACCTGGAAACGGCGTCGCATTGATGGTAGCCACTTTTTGGAGACGACCGTGACCTTCGATCCCAGCGATGCCAAAAATCTGTTTCTGCAAGCCAGCGAATTGCCTGCCGAGCAACGATCCATGTTCCTGGACCGAACCTGTGCGGCCCAGCCAGAACTGCGGACTCGAGTGGAAAATCTGTTGCGGTCCCTCGATCACGCCAACAGTTTTCTGGCTCGACCTGTCGCCGAGGAACTGGATGCGACTCACGTCCGTCGTGATGCCACCAGTGAATTGACGTTCGTTCCCTCCGACACGACTCCGCAGCAAGAAGAGTCTCTGTCGTTTCTGGAACCATGCTCGACGCCAGGACGCATCGGACGCCTGCCAGGATACGAGATCGTCGAACTGATCGGTCGCGGCGGCATGGGGATCGTCCTGAAAGCGTACGAAACGACGCTGCAACGGATCGTCGCGGTCAAGGTCCTGGCTCCGGCGGCGGGCAATAGCGCGACGGGCCCGGACCGCTTCCTGCGTGAAGGCCGAGCGGCCGCGGCAGTCAGCCATGATCACGTGGTGACGATTTTCGCGGCTCATGAACATGGCGACCATCCCTTCATCGTCATGGAATGTATCGTCGGTCAATCACTGCAACAGAAGATCGATCGCAGTAGTCCGCTGGGATTGAAAGAGACTCTCCGAATCGGCATGCAGATCGCCGCCGGGCTGGCAGCCGCTCACAAGCAGGGACTGGTACACCGCGATATCAAGCCATCGAACATCCTGCTGGAAAACGGAGTCGAGCGTGTCAAAATTACCGATTTTGGACTGGCACGGGCGGTCGATGACGCGGGCATGACTCAGACCGGTTACATTGCGGGAACGCCGCAATACATGTCGCCCGAACAGGCCATGGGTGAACGCGTCGATCCGCGCAGCGACCTGTTCAGCCTGGGCAGCGTCCTGTATTCGATGTGTACCGGACGTGTCGCTTTTCGTGCAGATACCACGATGGCCACCTTGCGTCGCGTTTGTGACGACACCCCCCGGCCAATTCGCGAGATCAATCCGGAAGTTCCCGAATGGCTGGAGGCGATCATTGGCAAGCTGATGGCCAAAAGGCCAGAAGATCGTTTCCAAACGGCAGCCGAAGTCGCCGAACTACTCAGCCAATGCCTGGCGTGGGCGCAACGTCCCGAGGGACATTGTCCTCCGTCGGTCCCGAAAATGGCTCGCAAAAGAATACGGTCACGATACCTGGTTCTTGCCGGCGTGTTCGCTGTCACGCTGATTGCATTCGTGATGTGGGCAGTGCTGACACCCACATTGAAATTGTTGGTAATGAACAAAGGGACGGCCCGATTCGACATTATCGGACACGGCATCGAATTCGAGGTGCGCCATGACAACAAGACCGTCGGCCAGTTCGCCGTCAGTGGGTATGCCGTTCTGTCTTCAGGTTGGCATCAGATTCAGATTGTAAGACAACCGGGGGTGGCGCTCCGAAATCTGACAATTGAACGTTGGCGTTGGGGTATCTGGAAATCGGTGGAAACGATTCCGTATAGCGATCTGTGGCTCGTTAATCCCGGCGATCGATTGTACTTGACAGCGATTGCGGAAAACGATTTCGCGAGTTCCCTACAAGCGATCTCTGCGGCGTCGCATGGGCAATCCGGCCCGCAACTCCCCCCCGTGCTACAAGTTCCCGCCACCGAGACTCAGATTCAACAGAAACAAGAGGAATGGTCGAAGCAGCTTTCGATTCCCGTGGAATTCACCAACTCAATCGGCATGCAGTTCCGACTATTGCCGCCGGGCCGATTTCAGATGGGAACCACGTTCGACGAAATCGCTCATTTGAGCGAAGTTCTCAAGCAACTGGGCGCTGACGACTACACGATGTTCGCGATGCGGTCGAGTGCCCCTCAGCATCCTGTCCAGCTCACGCAACCATATTATGTCGGTCAATTCGAAGTGACGGTGGCTCAGTTCCGCCAATTTCTAGAGGAAGCAAATTACGTCAGCACGCTGGAAGATCTAAACCCGCGCCGCTTCGTCTGGCGAGACTTCGTCAACGAGAACATTTCAGTTCAGCAAGCAGTCTGCGGTGTCAGTTGGACCGACGCCAGAGCCTTCTGTGAATGGTTGAGCAAGAAAGAGAACCGACACTACGATTTACCCACAGAAGCACAGTGGGAATACGCTTGTCGAGGTGGCAATGACCGACGCTGGAGCTACGGCAATCAAGTCAGCGAACTGCAGCAATATGCAGTCTTCGGCCAGGCGGCCTCCGCACCCTCCGTTGTTGGAAGTCTGAAACCGAACGCTTTTGGCCTGTATGACATGCACGGGAATGTCGAGGAATGGTGTGTCGATTGGCATAAATTTGAGTTCTATGCCACCAGCCCATTAGAAGACCCGATTAACGACGGAATCACGACTGATCCGGCTTCAGGCCGAGTCGTCCGTGGTGGCAGATGGGTTTCACCCGAATGGCTGACACGATCTGCCACTCGAGTGTACGACTTCCCCGCGATTCCGGCTCATCCGCATGGGTTTCGAGTGGTTCTGACGGGTGATTTGAGTGCCTCGTTGAAAGAACATCCCGTTCCATAATAATTCGAGGATCTGAGACGAACGGCTTCCTGAACTCACCGTTCCGATGAATCCGCGGTGGCCGGTTTCAGACGAATCCACCGGGCAAAATCGGCCCCGCGATTCTCCAGACCTTTCGTCAATGGACGAGCGTTCCGTCCATCTCGATCCATGATCCACAGTTCACGAGGTCCACCCTGTCGAACGCGCGTGAAGATCATCTCACTGCCGTCTGGCGAAAAGGCCGTTCGGTAGTCCCACTGTCCCGGCTCTGATGGCGTCAGTTCCGTGATCGCGCCGCCAACAACATCGATCAAACAGATCTGCGAACCACCCTGTTTCATTTCACGATCCGATTCCGGACGCAGCCGACTGTACGTCACACTCTTACCATCGGGTGACCATTCCGGCATATTCGAGCCAAACGGTGTTCCGAACCAGTGCGTCTGCGGCGGCGTCAACAGGCGATGACCGGAACCGTCTGCCTGACCGATGCAGACGGCTGCCTGGAAATGCTTGGGATCATCATTGTGCAGGCAGTCCATGAAGACCAGTTGCCGCTCATCGGTCGACCAGCGCGGACCAAAGTACAAATGGTTCGGTTGCCCGGCCACGAGGGTTCGTTGTCGAGTCTCCAGATTCATGACATTGATCGAATACTGACCCGGGTTGTAGAAGCTGGCCTTCCCTCCGGTCACATGGAAGGCCAGGCGTTTCTCGTCGCGAGTCAGCGTGAGTGCATAATGAAAGCCGCCGCCAGCCGTGGTGAGTTCTGTCTGATTGCCACCATCCAGATCCATGACAAAGATCCGCTCTTCGCCGTTGATGATCCCCGTGGCGATCACGCGCGCGTCGTTGTCGATCACTTCGTAGCCGCGCATCTGATCCGCAGGAGGATTTTTGGTGAGTGCTTCGACCGAATTGCCTGTCACCCAGTCATAGATCCAGAGATGTGTCTTGACCCGGCCCGCCCGGACTTTCGTCACGTCATTTTCTTCATAGCTGGTCAGCATCATCCGTCGCTGATCGTGAAACAACGGACCGAAACCCCAACTCGACTGCGGCGGCACTCCGAAATCAGGAAACGTCTGCCGAGTCCCATCAGGCCGGATGAAACCCAACGCGTGTCCTCCCATCGCCGTCTTGGGACTCATGAAGGCGATGAGATCGTCGAGTTGTTCCGCGGCGGACAGTCGCGACGGTGATAAATTTCCGGGCGCGACGAGCAGAGCCGCGACAAGCAAGCGACGGATCAAGTTCATGAAGCCTCCCATCGCGGCCTGATCAGAATACGAATCGACTGGCTTTCGAGTTTGACAAGACAAATCACTTGGCCGCGCCCAAATAGGGCCGAACGTATTCCGCCAGCAACTTGTAACCATCGGCGTTGAAGTGCAATTTGTCTTCGATGAACAGTTCGCTTCGAGCAGATCCATCGGCATTCAACGTCATGTTGTGAGAATCGATAAACCCTGTTCGCGTTAGTTTGACAGCTCGTTCACGGATCATCTCGTTGAGTGCCTTGTTCTTGTCTTTTTCACTCCAGCGAGCCGGAGCTGGACTGGTCGGCATATAGATGATCTCGGTATTGGGCAGTCGCGCGTGAACCTTCTGTACGAACGCGGCAAAGTCATCGGCAACCTTTTCTGGCAGGTGACCGGCGTGAATGTCGTTGCCACCGGCACGCAGGAAAATCAGCTTCGGTTCATACGGGAAAATGATCCGATCGGCGTAGTAAGTGGCGTCGACAATCTCCGACCCGCCGACGCCGCGATTGATCACTTTGTAACCAGGAAAGTCATCGGCCATCGACTTCCACATGCGGATCGTTGATGAGCCGACAAACAAGATGCCGCCTTTCGGTGGAGGATTCGTTTTGTCGGACGCTTCGTAAGCCGCGATCTCTTTTTCCCACTTGGCGTAATCATGACCCGCCGCGGGCGCTGCAGTCACCACGGATCGCGCCGTCGCCGCGGCCAGGTTCGGATCGCTGCCACCGGCCGGCGTACTCGCGACTGGTTGGGCGTGCTCGCCCGCAATCCCGATCAGTTCAATGTCATTACGCAGAGCAAATCCGACATTGGATTTGGCATAGTATCGCAGTTCGCCATCGACGAACTTCAAGTTCAGTGTGACTGTGAACGGCGTTTCGAAGAAGCAGATCTTTCCGGTAAACGTTCCGTCTTCGGTCCAGGCGCCACTCGTCGCGACGGGTTGTTCCTTTAGCAACGCCCACCCGGCTTTTCCCTTCTTCCATTCACCTGGTGTGTAGGCGGCCTGAGTTTCCACGCCGTCGAATCGCATCGTCACATTGACCGCACTTCCGTCGGTTTTCACCGTGACGGCTTCCAACTTGTGCTCGTTCGGTGGAAACACGTACTTCCTGGCGATCGATTTGGCGGGTGACCCACTGCCCGATTGAGGACGTAGCGTCAGCCCCTTCAACGTCTGGTCCAATTTCGTGCGAGCCGCATCGTCTGCTGGCAGCGCCGCCGACTTGAATGCCGGCAGCAGTTTGTCCCAGACCAGATCGAGCGGTTGCTGCATGTTGCCCAGTCCGCTGGTGATTGCGATGACAACATCATGCTCAGGCAGGACGACACAGTACTGACCAAATGCGCCATCGCCGCGATAGCCGTTGTTGCGGCAGCGCCAGAACTGGTACCCGTAACCCTGATCCCAGTCACTGGCCGGGTTGCTACCATTGGACACTTGGCGAGCCGTCGCGGCTTCAATCCACGCTTCGGGAACAAGTCGCTTCCCCTGCCACATCCCCTTCTGCAGATACAGTTGGCCAAACCGCGCGATGTCTTCCGTGCGAATGCTCAGACCATATCCGCCTGTGCTGATCCCCTGAGGACTCAGTTCCCACGTCGGATTCGCAATCCCCAACGGTTCAAACAGTCGCGGCTTCAAGTAGTCGAGGACCGTCATGCCAGTGACTTTTTGCACGATCGCCGACTGCATGTACGTCGCCGATGTGTTGTAGGCGAAATGCGTACCCGGCTTGAACGGCACCTCGTGCGCCAAAAAGGCCTTCGCCCATGATGCATCGCGAGGCCGTTGTGGTTCGGTCTGATGGCCTGTCGCCATCCGCAACAGATCACTGACACGCATCGCCTTCAAATTGTCGCCAGGTTCTTTTGGCGCTTCATCCGGAAAGAACTTCAGCACAAGATCATCGACACTCAGCTTGCCTTCCGCAACAGCCAGTCCCACCGCGGTCGAAGTAAAACTTTTGCTGAGAGAATAGAGTGCGTGATTTGCTTCCGGATGATAGGGAGTCCACCAGCCTTCAGCGATAACATGCCCATGCCGCACCAGCATGAAACTGTTCAACGATTCCAGATTCTTGTCCGCCGCTTCGACAAACGCGGTAATTGCCGCCGATGAGACGCCCTGAGATTCCGGTGAACTGCGAGGCAGATCGGCCGCCTGACAGGCGGAACAACTGACAAGGAATAATACGATCGCAGACAGGACTCGCATGGTGGATGCCTTTGAATCTCGTATGGACATCGAAACGTTCAAGTTGTGTTTGGAACACGGCCTTACGCCGGAACCGAATCTTCACATGTCGGCCCCCGAAAGAGCAACGCCTTGACCAGATTTTTCATGATTGTCGCGTCTTGTGAGGGCGACGTTCCTGCTGAACCACCGATGCAGTCAACGGTATCGAGCAGTCAGCCTTTTAGTAGGGTGGTCGACAAGCCGTCTTCGGCGCAGTCCCACCATCTTCAATTGACTCCAGCCGACGCCGCTTCAACATGGAAAGGTTAAGTCCAGCGGGAGTCATTGAGTAAACAAATGCATCGAAATCGCAACTCGGTGCAACTTCGTCCACTCGGCCCATCACTTGCACACCGACCGTGTCAAATCGACTGAATTCTATCTCAGCAAAATCCTTACTACGGCTGCTTCGGCAATGACAAGATCAACGCCGTCGTCGACCAGCCCGCTGCGGCGATCGAAATAAACTGGTCCTTGCCGTGGGGGTATCCCGACTCAAAGTACGTCTGAAACGGCTCTGCCCGCGTTCTCACATGCCAGGAACCGTCTTCCTCCTGTGTCGAGATCAGGTAACTTAACCCTTTCCGATAGGCGGAATCATCCGTACTCAAACCGCCCGCTTCGTGCAGCGCGACCAGCGCTGTTCCCGTCGCATAGGCGTCACTCGTCATGTCGGGCAATTGAGACCAGCCACCGTCCTCACGTTGCATCGCCTTCAGTTGCTCGGCCGCTTGCTGGAGGGCATCGTCCGGTGCGGTAACCAATCGTAATGAATGCAACCGAAAGACGCGGTCTTCGGTATCCATCCCGGGTGTTTCCAATAACCAGCCGCGCACCTGATCGATTCTTGCCTTGATTCGATCTTGCTGCTCGGGAATGCCGTAGACCTTCAGTCCTCGCAATCCCACGTACGATGAGGTGAAATAGCTTTGTTCACTGGGCGGACGATTCGATTCAGGTCGGTAATGAGGCCGATCGCTTTGCCGTTGCAGCAGGTATTCAATCACCGCTTCGGTCGTGTCGTCGGGTTTCCAGCCGCCGTTATCCAACGCCCAGAGTGCGAACCCGGCTGTGTCAACTTGACCTCCCTGCCCTGCCCCTTTGCGATATTGATCTTTGTTGCGACCCAAAAAATTGGCCGTGAACTGCAGTTGCTGTTTCAGATTCTCGGCATCGACATCGAACCCACGCGTTCGAGCCAACTCGAGAGCCATCATCGGCAGCCCCTGATTGTGACAGTTGAAACATTGTTTGCGTTGCTCGATGGACCCTTTTGAACCCTTCTCAAGTAACAGAATCGATTTCGCAATCGCAGTCCGCACATTGTCCGCCGTGGACATCGGCTCAGCAGCGCGACCTGTTGTACCAAACAAGGCGATCGTCATCACAACAGTGGCAAGACAAGCTTGATTCATCGCACACCCTCTGTGGAGAGAATTCCGGGATTAGAATACCGTTCCCTGAACTTCTCAGAAACTGTACGAAGGATCGGCCAGACGTTGTCGGTCGTTCCCATGTCTGATGCCGGTTTCAACAGACAAGGCAAATGAACGGCCGTCCAGAACCGGAATCCGCACGTGCGCAAAAAAACTCGTCCCACACATTCAGTCGTTTGTCTCAATTGCGATTGCGAATTTGACACTCGAACTCACAAGTGTTTCTGTCCAAATTGCGGGTCGGCATTCTTTCGAGAGGACTCGAAACATTGCGATTCGTCTCAACCACTGGTTCCAAAATCACCAACACAGCTTGATGACGTTGATCCTGACCTGAGGTGGAAGGCACATTGGATACTCCATTGCCTCGCGGGATACGACGGCCCTTTCGGTTGGTACGGCTTTGCGAGCGTCGGGTTGGACAGGGTTGCTGATTGGCTGGTCGACTTGGGCTACGTAGAACGCGTCTTACGTGATTACCAAATCCGTTGCGAAGGCGCGGCAAAGCTTACGGAACTGACGAAGTTGTACGGGCTACCTGACCCTGCAAGGATAGACTGAATGAACCAGCCCAATGGTTCAGCAATTTAACGGGGCCAGTACGAGCGCCCGACGAGTCTCTCTTTTGAAAGCGTGCAGATCGACGCTTCAAGAACCTCGACGTTGAGCCAGCATGAAGTCGTACAGTCGATGGGCCGATGGTTCCCATTGGCCTGATCGAGCTTGCCTGATGATTGATTCGAGGCTGTTGGCGGCCGCGTCGGGTAACGAACCATCCTCCTGATAGTCGTGCAGTCGCTGTTCACAGTCGGCCAGTCGCTTGGAGTCTCGACTGTTAAGTGCGGTGAACAAGGCATCGACCGTCTGGAAGACATGCTCTTCGGTGCCGATTTGCGGATGCGACATCCAGAATCGCACGATCCAGACAGTCGCCACCAACACCAAGCCACCGCCAATCATCGCCGGGCGCCCGGTCAGTCGTTCACTGATCATTGACCACCTCACCCCCATTACGTGTCGACAGCGCGACCCAGACGTTCGCGTCTGTGAACGCTGTGAAAAATCGAACTGAACCATCGCCAAAGAGCACGTTGCAGCCCGCTCCGTGTTCACCCCACATCTCGTCGGTGTGACCAAACGGATTGTTCGGCGCGTGAATGATCACCTGCGGATGATCGTGAACGTCTGGACCGCTGTGGCAGCCCACCAGGTCGGTCGCGCCATTGTTGTCCGATGGCCAGGGACGCAAGTCGAGTCGCGGAGAGACCACCGCGTTAGGCACGACACCCACCCAGGTGTTGTTGCTCAGGATCGAACTTCGTTCGCCGATGAACACAGTACTCGACAGTCCGTCGGTGACATCGGCGACACTCGTGTGTGAATTCGGATAGAACGGACCGTTGATCACGCAATCGGGTGCACCGGAAACGGGTTCGGGAATGTCATAGTTGTAGCAATACGAGGTAATACGTCCCCAAGGCTGATTGACTCCAGCGTTGGTGACATAATGACTGTGCGCGAAGAAGATGTTCGTGCCATCCGATCGCAGCATCGGAGTTCCATGCCGCGAGTCAACTCCCGCTTTCTGGATATTGAACCCATCACCGCCGCCCGTCGCCGACGGACACAAGAACGCTGTGACCTTAGTTCCAGCCGGCTTCGCATTGACCGGAGCCCAACAGGGCAGATTTAGATCGAAGGCATTGTAGAGCGGCGTCTGTTCGAGGAACGGCAGCAGGCAAACACCCCACGCGAAGCCCGGCGGTGCCACCCGGTATTGATCGCCAAACGTCACTCCAAAGGCCGATCCATCGGGGTACGGATTGATGATGCACGACGGCGGGAACACGCGGTGCGTGCCCTCATAGTTGTGCAGAGCCAACCCGATCTGCTTCAGGTTGTTTTTACACTGAGTCCGTCGAGCGGCCTCGCGCGCCTGTTGTACTGCAGGTAGCAACAAGCTGATCAGGATCGCGATGATGGCGATCACTACCAGCAGCTCAATTAACGTAAATCCGTTTTGGGATTTCGTTCTATGACACAACATTTTGGAAACCACACACGCAGAACTACGGTAAAACAAAACCAATATTTTGATTAATCAAAATATCAACGTAAAGAATAACGAAACTTGAAATCAGGGTCAAGCAAAACACGATTTCGAATCCCACAGCGGCCGGGTCATCGCCCTCAACGCGCGAGCAGCCCGCCATTCTGAACCTATCTCAAACGCGAACCCCGCCGACCCGCGGCCGCGTCTACTTCAGTGAGGGGCCATCGGCCGCAGGATTCCAGCGATCGTCCAGTCGCTGTCGCAGTTCTTTGATGCGCTCGGAATTGTTGGCTGCCAGATTCTGTTTTTCATGCGAGTCCCGGCTGACTCGATAGAGTTCCGGTTCGACACCCGCTTTCGTCGGCACGATCAGTTTCCAGTCGCCATGACGAATCCACCGATGCGTGACGCTGAGGCGCGGCTTGCCGAGTTCGACGCAGTCATGCAGATAGATCTCGCCATAAACATCGTGACGATTGAGTGACTTGCCTTCACGAACGAGGGGCAGCAGATTGACGCCAGGCAGCTCAGCGGGAATTGTCGTGCCGCATGCCGCCAGCATGGTGGGGGCAAGATCGATCGTCGAGACCAGCTCATCGTGTCGGCTCGGTTTGATCCAACCGGGGCACCGCAGGATGATCGGCGTCCGTACGCCATCTTCGTAGGGCGTGTTCTTGCTGCGGGTCAGAAACTGGTCACCTTGACGCACGGGACCATTCGTCTGCAACCAGCCGTTGTCGACGACGTACACCACCAGCGTGTTCTCTCGATACCCGTGTTGATCGAGCCAGTTCACCAGTTCGCCGCACGTTTCATCGAACCATTCACACATCGCCCAGTACTTGGCCTGCCGCTCCTCGCGCCCGTCAACCACGTACTTTTTCAGAATCCGTTCGGGCGGGTCATGTGGTTCGTGGGGCAGGATCGGTGCATACCAGACGAAGAAAGGATTTTTTCCGCACGATTGGATGAAGTCATAGATCGGCGTCATTGTCTGACGACCGATGACCAATCCATCGTCGCCATGCCGACCTTTGGTCGTCATGCCTGCGGTGAATCCGGCGTTCGAAAAATGACCCTCCCAGAATTTGCCCGTTTGAAAGCTGCGATACCCGCGTTCCTTCAACAATCGCGGGACCGACGGGGCGTCGCGCAGGAACGACAGCATCTCGCCTCGGTCCACTCCCGGCGGTGGATCGTTGCAACAGATCTTGTGCTGGCTGGCATACAGGCCGGTCAGCATCGTCGCCAGACTCGCGCGGCACAATGATGTTGGTACATAACCGTTGGGAAACAAGGCCCCCTCACTGGCCAGACGATCGAGGTTCGGCGTCTTGACGACCGGATGTTCCATAAAGCCATAATCGGCCCAGGCCATGTCGTCGCCAATCATCATCACGATATTCGGCGGAGGTTCCGCGGCGGTGACGTCATGCTCCGGCAGCAGTCCCATCGATTGCACGAGCGCGATCAGCGACAACAGGATCGACACTTCAGAGCGCCGGCCCTTCAGCCAACGTCGGCCGTCGGAAGCAAATCGTCGAATGCAATTGGTTCGGAACATGGTGCTACGCTCCGCGAATGGTGGTGTTCAATCGCGCTCAACATAGGTCGCAGCGCGATTCGAACAGCATCAAACCGGATCGAGTCACCAATGTCCACTCGGTATCGAACCTCTCAATCCACCCTCACCAGGCGGATCAGCAACGACGCGCGGCAAACAGGGGAATGTTCGAATCTCTGGTGTCTGAACGAGTCCACAATCGAGGCGGCTGCCAACTGGTTTCGTCCAGCAGGTCGGACAGTTCGGCCAGCGACGACACAACCAGATCGGGTCGATACGCGTACCGCCCCAGGTCCTCTTCGCGAGTCCCACCGCTCAGCACCAGGACGGAATGGAAACCCAGTTGCACGGCTCCCAGGATATCGGTCTCCATCGTGTCGCCGATCATTGTGGTTTGATCGGTCATCAGCCCCATCTCTTTGCGGGCCGCACGCATCATGACGGGACTGGGCTTGCCCACGCTAAAGGCTTTGATCCCCGTCGCAACTTCCAACGTCGAGACCAGCGCGCCGCAACCCGGACGAACTCCACCATTCTGCGTCGGACAACTTGGATCGGGATTCGTCGCGAACAGCTTCGCACCTTTCAGGATCATCTGTACTGCGGCCTCCACCATTTCCAGATTGAATGTTCGCCCTTCACCGACGACGACATAGTCGGGATCGTGATCAACAATGGCAATGCCATTCTGATGCAATGCCGTCAGCAAACCGCCCTCACCGATGACAAACGCAGTCCCGGCTGGCTTCTGCTGCGCCAGAAAGCGTGCCGTCGCCATCGCGCAGGTGAAGACATGTTCCTCCTGCACTTCGATTCCCAGCCGCGCCAGCTTGGTGACGACATCCAGCCGCGTCCGTTGGCTGTTGTTGGTGAGAAATCGGAATGGAATATTTCGCTGCAGCAATTGATTGATGAACCGGTCAGCACCGGGAATCAATTTCGCACCGCGATACAAGACACCATCCATGTCGATCAAATAACCATGCTTCATCAGACAGATCCTTTCCAAAAACAACCCGATCCCTCGGGTATGGGCGATCACGTGATCGCCGCGTCGACTGTGACAACTCGTGCTGCTCGAGCGAGATCAAGATGCAGAAATCAGACGAAAACTTTGCATCATCAGGGCTCAAGATACCTTTCAGGGTTTTCGTCTGGCAGCCAGGTTTTCGGCGCCAAACACCGAAGCAGAGTTCGTGAGCGATGTGTCGTGATCGAGTTCCACGGACGATTGATTCCTTCTTACCGGTCACGAAAACGACGTTGCCTGACTGCGTCACGAACCTGAAACGCAATTCCCGCGCCGCAGTGTGTGCCATCGGAGATGGATCGGCACCGCTAAGGCCACGCTTGCGCATTCCGAAGTTTCTCGGCGACTGTGAATAAAAACACGCATGGCATTCAATCCGTGCGGTCAGCGGCCCGATGCACCGAAACGACAATGACTTGGCCAAATGTTCAGATTCGATGTCAATCGGCATTCACGAAGGTGATGACTTCGTCTTTCCACACACGAAGATCGGACAACGATTCTTCATCACTCAACAGACCGAGCACTCATTTTCCGCAGTTCTGTTGTCGGACTGTGCGAATCATTCGCAATACTAACGATCTGTTATAAAGCGGAGCATTTAACTGTGTCGGCCTCCCGAAGCATCAATGGCAAAGGCTCGATTTCGGGTGCCACTGGCGTGCGTCTTCGCTCGCCAGTGTCTTCGACTGACACCAAACCCACTAACTCAAAACAGAGAGAAGGCCGCTCGCGGGCCATGAATCGCGGTCAAATCGGCATCAACGGTTTGACAATTAGACAAATACCAAGCCAGACTTTGCCGTCTCGGGTGCCACTGGCGTGCGTCCTCGCTCGCCAGTGTCTTCGACGGCAAAAACCATTATCTCAACACAAAGAAGTCGGCTGGCAGACCATGAATTGTTGGCAAATCTTTATCAACGGTTTGGCGATCAGATAAATACCAGGCCGCACTCGACCATTTCCAATCGGTTGCTCTGTTGACCAATAGTCGCCGAACCGGGTTCAGGTGAAAGTAATCAATTGCGGCCAATGTCGATTTTTCAGTATCGAGATTACGATCATATCCAGGTCCCTCTTGCCAAAATCGAAACGACATTTTGCCCGGTCGTTCTCGAACCGTAAGACGGCCGAGCAAAGGATTTTCAACCGTCTCCAAGACACGTTTGATCCGAACGGAAAACGGCTGTTTGATGGACGCCAGCAGTTGATCGATCCTGGCCGGCATCTTCGTTGGATAAACCAGTAGGTGCATCTGTTCGGGCATCAACACGAATGCAACCAGCCGAAACTGCCATCTTTGCATTGCTCGATCAATGCAACGACACAGAATCTCAAGCCAGGCATTCTCAGTGAGAAGTGGCATTTGCCGATAGCACGAGAACGTTAACTCGTGCAAGTCTCCTGGTTAATGATAGTGGTGAATCTGTTTTCGATGTTTGACCATCTTTAGCCAATTTTTGAATCACCAGGGACGACCGGCAAGGTCCAACTTGTCAGCTGGGGCAAGAAAACACAGGTCCTTCCAGGGGCCAAGACTCTGGCGAGCGAGGACGCACGCCAGTGGCACCCGAATTTGGGCACCCAAAGTCGACTCCGCTCGGTAAGCAGTCTATTTCTCTGACAATTCCTGAAACTCGTTCAACTTCAAGGTCCACAACTGTTCCAACTCTTGAACCTTGTCTGGCATGGAAGACGACAGATCTTTCGTCTCGCTGCGATCGTGCTGCAAATCGAATAACTCCCAGGGCCCTGTCGAACCCAATGAGACCAGTTTCCAGTCACCGGCTCGCACGGCACGATTTCCCTCGTGGAACCACCAGACGAAATCGCGTTTGACGCTGTCGTCTTTAGCCAGCACCGGAATCAGGCTGACACCGGCTGAAGTAGGGACAGGGCGATCGTTCCAGGTTTCGAAACGTTTGGCGCTCGCCAATTCCAGAATCGTCGGGGTGAGATCGATCACATGCCCGACGTTGTGCCGCAACTGTCCTGATTGCGCGATGCCCCGCGGCCAATGCACGATCAACGGAGTCGAGATCCCTCCTTCGTGGACCCATGATTTGTGCATGCGGAAGGGTGCGTTCGACATCGTCGACCACCCAGGCCCTAATCCGAGGAATGTCTTCGCCGATCCTGCGGGCGCGGCGGGATCATGACCATCGCCCCGAATGATTTGTTCGGCGCTGGCTCCATTATCCGACAGAAAGAAGATGACGGTGTTGTCCAGGGCGTTCATCGCGCGAACCTGATCGAGCACTCGTCCGATCTCCTGATCCATCCGATCGATCATTGCCGCATGGATCGCCATCTTCTCGGCCTGGAACCGTTTCTGTTCGTCGGTCAGATCGTTCCAGGCGACAGCTCGGCCAACCTCGCCTGGTCCGACGCGCTGGTGAAGTTCCGCTTCCGAGGGATTCCAGCGTGGCGCCGTCAGTTCCACGCGCGGCGACAGATCGCACGTGATCAGTCCCATCTCGCGCTGACGAGCGAACCGCTGAGACTTCAACTGGTCCCAGCCCGCCAAATATTTCTCTCGATATTTGGCAATATCCTCAGGTAAGGCCTGCAGCGGAAAATGAGGTGATGTGAAACACAGGTACTGAAAAAACGGTTTGCCGCCATGCTGAGCGGCATGGTCCTTCAGGCATTTGATCGAATGGTCCGCGATGGCCGTAGTCGCGTAGTAGCCAGCATTCGCTGGCACCGCTGGCAGCGGCTGATCGTCTTCGGTGTGGTTCTTCGGATTGAAATAGCGGTCGTGATCTTCCAGCGAATACGAACGATCGAATCCATTCTTCAGCGGCGCCCCATCGACGTGCCATTTGCCGGAATGGTAGGTGCGATAGCCCACTGGTTTCAGCATTTCAGGCAATAACCGTGCCCACGCCGGCCGCACGCCGCGCGAGCCGGCATCAGGAAACTTTGGCAACGCATCGCGACGAATCTGTTGCGCGTAGTAACCGGTCAGGATCGCACCGCGCGACGGCCAGCAGCGCGCCGTATTGTAGAACTGCGTGAACCGCAATCCGTTCGACGCGAGTCGATCCAGATTCGGCGTGGCAATCTCACCGCCGTAACACCCGAGGTCCGAGTACCCCAGATCATCGGCGACGATCAGCAGGACATTCGGTCGAGACGTCTCGGCTGCAGACAACGTGGCCGACAGGCAGATCAAGACGACCGCGGCACTGACACCTACAGCGCGAGAACGTTGACCACAAGGGTCCTTGAACGTCGAAATCATGGATGTTCATCCTTGCAATGGCTTCGCGAGTTGACCCAGGCATTCACGCCGATTGAACTGCGATCCTACTGAAACCTACCGCGCTTGTCGCGGTCACCGCGCGGGCCCTTTCTTGCCGGGAGGGCGAAGCTCCTGCTGAGCCGTTACTTCGATGTGCACGCCAACTTCACAACGCCAAAACTGGAGCATTTCAGTTGAACTTGTGTTCAAGTTTTCATCTGAGAGATCTCAAACGAATCATCCGATTCGTACGTCGTGCGACCGGTAGCTTGCAAGGAACTCTGTCGACGACTCCTCAATCGGGCCAACCACTTGACACACGCCGCCGTGGATAAAAAGGACACGGTCCTGTCGGAGGACCTCCAAGACCGTGGCACCCGCGCCCGTTGGATCGTGGAAGTAGGTCGGTCGTGCGTGATGCGCGGCTCAGCAGGAGCTTCACCCTCCGGGAAGAGAATACCGCGACCCTACGTTTGCTGGCTGAGCACCGTCAGCAGGTATCGCAGTTCGTCCTCGACGTCGTCTGGATTAGCGACCGTGTGGGCAATCTCGTCACGCAACAACGCTCGATAACGCTTTCGTAGTCGATGTGCTGCAACTCGAACAGCGGCTTCGGTTGATCCCAGTCGTTCGGCAGCATCGATATAACTGGCCCCGTCGCTGTCTTGCGACAGGAATGGTTGCAGGATCTCAAACTGCATCAGTTTGCCTGTGTCGGCATGCTCGTCTCGCAGGCGCTTCAACACTCGATCCAGCAGCGCCAGTGCCCACTGTCGTTCGAACAACCGCTCGGCTGTGAATAAATGCGCTGGTTCGAGCAAAAACCGCGATTCCCCCGAATCCCAATCGAAGGGGGCCGCGTCGATCGACATGATTTGCCGGTCACCGCCCCGCTTGATCGTCCGATCCTTGTCGCGTTCGTTCGACAGGAAATGTTTGACGGCAGCCAGAAGAAACGCACGAAATCGGCCACGGTCGGGGTTCACGTCACCCAAAAAGTCCTTTTCCAGCAACCGCACGAAGAATTCCTGCGTCAAATCCTGTGCTTGATGGCTGTCTCGCGATCGACGCCGGACCAGCGCATACAGTGGATACCAGTATGCGCGGCACAGGTCAGCCAAGGCGTCGCGTGACTGCGGTGACGGCTGGTCTTTCGCCTGTAAAACCAGGCTCCAGCGCGTCGTGGCGAAACGCGGGGAGGCATCATAGGACGCAGACGGTTGAGGCATAGATCGGACCCGGATTCGCTCGATCAGGAAGGGCAACGGCAATAATCCTACACTCAACCGACAGATTTCGTGTAACGTTTTGTCACGGATGCTTCTCTTGTTCATAGAGATCCATTCCAACAACCTTTCACGACGAGTGCTCCCATGGCCGACATATTGAAATGTCCGCGCTGTTCCAGTGATCTGCCGCCGGGATTCCCTGAGGGGATTTGTCCGACTTGCCTGATGCAGCAGGGTTTATCGCCCAGCACGCTTGATCATTCCAGTGGTTCACCCAGCGAGTCGAGTCGAAACCGCCACTGGATCCCGCCGACTCCAGCGGAATTGGCACCGCGGTTTCCTCAACTGGAAATCGTCGAACTCCTCGGCCAGGGCGGCATGGGCGCCGTCTACAAGGTGCGTCAAAAGGACCTTGATCGCTGGGCCGCGTTGAAAGTTCTGCCGGACGATGTTGCTCACGACCCGACCTTCTCGGAACGATTTCAGCGAGAAGCCCGGGCACTGGCACTCCTGGGACATCAGCACATCGTCATCGTGTACGAATTCGGACAACGGGAAGGTGTCTACTTCCTGCTGATGGAATACATCGACGGTGTCACATTGCGGCAGGCGATCCGCGCCGGTCAAGTGTCCTCAAAAGACGCTCTCAGTATCGTCGCGCAGATCTGTGACGCCTTGCAGTTCGCCCACGAAGAAGGTGTCGTTCATCGTGATATCAAGCCTGAAAACATTCTGATCGACAAACGCGGTCGAGTGAAAATTGCCGACTTCGGTCTGGCCAAAATGCTAGGTCGATCAGTTGCCGTTCCGACGTTGACGGGAACGCACCAAATCATGGGAACACCCATCTACATGGCGCCGGAACAGATGGAAGGCACGCGCGGTGTGGATCATCGAGCCGACATCTTTTCACTGGGGGTCGTCTTTTACGAACTCTTGACGGGCGAATTGCCTTTAGGACGCTTCGCCCCGCCGTCGCAGAAATATCAGTTGGACGTCCGGTTGGATGAGGTCGTGTTGCGAACGCTCGAAAAAGAACCCGACCGACGTTACCAGCAAGCCAGCGAAGTCAAAAACGACGTCGAATCGATCCGCAATCAGCATCTTTCATCAATGCAAGCCGCACCATCAACGGCCGAAGCCAGATCTCGTGGCGGTCGTCGGCAACCGCCAGTCGAACGGCCGGTGCCACAGCGGCAAGGGTCACGCTTCCTGATCATCTTTGTCGTCCTGGCAATTCTGTTGATTATGTTCGCGGGAACACTGAGTGTTCCCCTGTTGGTCTACATGTGGTCAAGCGCCCGAGTGGATTCGGCAACTGTTTCCACTATGACGGAACAAGAACGCCGACGATCACTCAATCTGGCCGAACAAGCTCGATTCCAGGAATCGGTTCGACGCGAACAGATGGACCAGGAGCGACGGAAGCAATCGTTGGAACAACCTCACGATCGGAATGAAGTTGATTCAGCAATCCGTTTTGTGCGCGGTATTCCCGAACTGAACCCCTCATTCGGCCCACCTGTGATCAGCTCACAACAGCGCCAGGGCGTCAATCAGATTCTGGCGTCAATTCATCGGAAATATCTCGACGTCGAACGTCAACACACGAAGACGGAACGCTACGCCGATGGCAGTCAATTCTCCGTCGTCACTCCATTCCCCGCGCAGATTGCAGAACTCGAAAATGAGCTGTGGACCGCCATCGACGCTCAGGTCCTCGTCGCCGAACAAAAATGGCTTCGTCAAAACTTGCCGTTGTTCGCAGACTCGACCAAACCGTTTCCATCGGCTGGAGGATTGCCGCCCGTGACACCGCAGATGAGCGGGGGAATGGGAGCAATGATGATGTCGCCTGGAGGGACGATTGGAGGTACGGTCTCCTCCGACTTTCCTCAAAACATTCGATACGCTCAGTTGTTGGGATGGAAGGATCCGGGCAGTCCCATTCGGATTTTGATTGCCCGTCGCGGCACGTGGTATCATTGGTCGGTCGAGTACGAGATGAAAATGCTTCAGAACTCTGCGAACGCGTACTACCAGATCGTAAAAGATCAGGGAGAAGACCCACAATTGCCCTCCGGTCTGCAACGTTTCTGGAGCAATGACCAGCAGGTTTCCTCTGCCACGGAGAGCGAAAAATCAGCGATTGAAGGCGCTCCTGCAACAACGGACGACGTCGAAACACCCAAGCCGGCGTTCGATGAATCAAGTTCCGGTGAACAACCGACACTCACTTCGGGCAACACCCCTGTTGCCGCCCTGTCTGGTACTGAATCAATACGCCGTCCAATGTTGCCGATCCGCGACAAGTTGCAGGAACTGGACAGCATGCGGGCGGGTCAACAGACACAATGGCCTGAGGTGCAGCGCCGCATCAATGAACTGCTCTCTTCCTATCCAAAGCGGGAAGAGCAAGGTCAGATCTATTGGCAGGCGACGATGGTCTATGGGCAAAGCGATATCAATGGACACGCCGCCGAAGTCACCTACTATGCCAAGCGCGCGCTGGCCCTCGTACTCGATCCCAGTCAGCGCGGTTGGCTGTACATGTATCTGGGCAATGCCGCGGAAGCCCGCGACATCGATCCTGGCCGATACCTTCAGAATCGAGCCGAAGCCGCTCGTTGGTACATCAAAGGGTTCGCGGAACTGTCGGCCTTCGATCTACCCGATGAACCGCCGGAACTTCCCGTCATTGGCAAGTTCGAAAAGAGCAAAGGCAATACGACGGAAGACATACTCGACGACATCGCATCACAAGTGCGTCACGAAGCTCAAATGAAACGACGTCAGGAAGTGCAGACGATTCGAGACCTGATTCATCACCGCACGATTTACATCGATCGATTAAAAGACCTCTTCGGCCGAGTGCACGATCTGTACGACAAGGACGCAAACCGGGTGGAACGACTGCGACCCATCGCCACCGAGGTCTTGACCGACCCCGAGGCCGTTGAACGTCTATTGCATCTGGTCATTCCCTCGCAGGGATAGAGCTCAAAAGGACAGAAATGAGTTCCGTTGAAGATCACTATCAGCATCTGTTGGCTACTCACTACACCTGGATGAGTGGTGGATTCGATGCGAAAATCGAGGAGAATCGTCGGTTGCTCGAATCATTGGCCTTGCCCCTTCATTCGGGTGCCAGAGCACTCGATCTGGGCTGCGGTTCGGGCTTTCAGTCGTTGGCTCTCGTCGAGCTGGGTTATTCTGTCCTTGCGATCGATTCGAGCCCTCAATTGGTCGACGAATTACAACGCGTTGCCGCCGACCGATCGTTCAATGGCATTACAGCCCTCGTTGCCGATCTTCGGGATGACAACGTCTATGCCCCCCACGGCCCGTATGACCTCGCCGTCTGCATGGGAGATACCCTGGTGCATTTGCCATCGTTCGACGATGTCGCGGGGTGCCTGTCGTCGATTTATCGAAACCTGAAGTCCGATGGAACCATCGTGCTCAGTTTCCGGGATCTCACGAGCGAACTGACCGGCATCGATCGAGCGATTCCGGTCAGACTGGACGACAATCGCCTGATGGCCACGTTTCTGGAGTGCGAACCCGAACATGTGGTCGTCAACGACATGATCTTCACGCGAGACAACGGTCCGTGGGCGATGCAGAAAAGCAGCTATCGCAAACTGCGACTGGCCGTCACCAAAGTCGTTTCGTTGCTGGAATCAATCGGCTTCAGTTCCGTCGATCAATCCGCCGAACGCGGCTTTACCACCATCGTCGCGCATAAGTAGACGGACGGTACCACGTAGGGTGGCAACATGACCGTCTTCGGACGCAGTCCCACCACTCTGATGAGGACATGCGCAAGAACCAGAGAGAACAGGCCTTCACACTAACCCGTACGAATCCACTCACAGCAAGTTGCTGGCCAGTTCCGCCAGTGCAGATCGCTCGCCCTTCTCCAATGTCACATGCGCATAAATCGGCTGACCGACCATCCGATTGATCAGATAGGTCAATCCGTTCGACAGCGAATCCAGGTACGGATGATCAATCTGCTGGATGTCGCCCGTCAGCACGATTTTGGTTCCTTCGCCGGCGCGTGTGATAATCGTCTTCACCTCGTGCGGTGTCAGATTCTGAGCTTCGTCGACGATGAAGAAGACGCGTTGCAGGCTGCGGCCACGAATGTAGGCCAGCGGTGTCACTTCCAGCTTATACTTCACCAGCAGGTCATCCAGTTTCGAACGAATGTCCGATTCACCCAGATGCGAACACATCACAGCCAGATTGTCGTACAGCGGTTGCATATACGGATCGAGCTTCGCATTGATGTCGCCCGGCAGGAAACCCAGGTCTTTGTTGCTGAGCGGCACCACGGGCCGAGCCAGCAATGTCTGTCGATAGCGTGACCGGCATTCCAGTGCGGCAGCCATCGCGAGCAGCGTTTTACCCGATCCGGCTTTGCCGACGATCGTGACCAAGTTGATCGAATCGTCGAGCAGCGCACTGAGCGCGAAGGCCTGTTCAGCATTTCGCGGAGTCACTCCGGCCGCCGAGATCTTCTCGAGCCGCGAAAACATCCGCTGGTTCGCGTGATAGGTTGCCAGGACCGATTTCGAACCGTTTCGCAGAATGAAATTCTCATTGGCGACTGGTTCCTCGACCATCGGCAAGTGATCGGAATTGACGTTCCCATTGTTCGTGAAGAATTCGGAAATCAGTTCCGACGGCAGGTCGGTCAGCAGTCGTTTGCCGGTGTACAACTTTTCGAAGCTTTCGACCTTGTCGGTGTTGTAGTCCTGCGCCGGCAGGCCCATTGACTTGGCCTTCAACCGCAGATTGGTGTCCTTGGTGACTAAGATCACAGACCGCGGTTTTTCACGGTCTTGCAATGTGAGCGCGATGTCCAGAATTCGGTGATCGGGTGCATCGCTGAAGAACGCGTCTCGCAACTCGTCGCCATGATCGCCGCGCAATACCACTCGAATATTGCCCAGATCGGACCCCAGCGACGTGCCCTCTTCAGTCAGGACATCGCTGGTCAATTCATCGAGGCGACGCAGGAACGCTCGAGCCTGAAAATTGATCGCCTCGTTCCCTTTCTTGAACTTATCCAGTTCTTCCAGAACTGTGATTGGGATCGCGATGTCGTGTTCTTTGAAATTCCAGAGGCAACCCGCGTCGTGAAGAATGACATTCGTATCGAGAACAAACAGTTTCGAACGAGCGCTTGGCTGGGTTGCCGCCATCGAGTCCTCCTTGACTGTGTTTGCTCGACCGCCGAAGCGGTTCCGCCGATCACTGCACCAGTCAACTCGCTCAACAGGCAAGCCTGTGGATTCGTGATCGCCGCGGAGACGGCCGTCCTACCATCCACCGCGAAGGCTAAACTTCCAACCGAATTCGGTCAACCGAGCTTACCGCTTTTGCCGATCACTTCATCCATTTTTACGAATTGCGCATAAAACTCGTATCAAAATCGTCGAATGGTTCGACTCGAGAGTTGTCGGGTGGGACAAGCCGTCCTCGGCGCAGTCCCACCAAATCAGCCCGCAGGATCAACTCGTCACCGACGGACAAACAACCGACATTTCCGCATTGAGCGTGATGTAGTCGCGCCACTGGTCCGGCACGTTGCAATCAATGAAAATCGCACTTGTTGGACATTCAGAGGCACAAGCACAGCAGTCAATGCACTCGATCGGATCAATGAATAACATACCCTCCCCTTCGTGAAAGCAGTCACACGGGCAGACTTCGACACACAATTTGTGTTTGCATCCAAAACAAGGCTCGGTCACAACATGCGCCATCATGCATCTCCACAGAAAACCAATGAGTCTCTACGTAGATGCGGATTCCGGATCGTGACCGGACATGGAACAGAAGATTTCTGGGATTTATTCCCGTTTGTCATGCGGTCGCGGCATCGGTTTGTGTTCGGCGTTGTGTAAGAGGCCGCTGGCACGATGGAGCGAGGCGGCGCCGAATCGTTCGCGGATCTGGTCGCTGGTCTGGTCGAGTTGCCGCTGCTTCTCCAGATCTCCATCGTCGAACAGCGTCCCCTGACGTTCGTGGCCTTCTTCAAAACCACTCATGCCGACGCCCAGCAACCGAATCGACTTGTGCGATGTCGCCAGGCATGCTTCGAGCAGTTCAACGGCGACGTGCCAGATGTCGCCGGTTGTATTTGTCCGGGTCGGCAATGATTTGGAACGGACCAGGGTCTGAAAGTCGGCGAAGCGAACTTTCAGGTTTACGGTTTTTCCGCGCAGGTTTTTGCGACGCAGTCGCCAACCGACCTGTTCCGCCAGCTCGACGACCCAGGCACGCAACACTTCACGATCCTGGATGTCGACAGGAAACGTCGTTTCGTGCGACACGGACTTGGCTTCTCGGTCTGAGACCACCGTCCGATCATCAATGCCGTTCGCCAACTCCCAGATCCGACGACCATTGCTGGCAAAGTGCTGGTCCAGCGTTTCGACGGCCGACTGGCGGACCTGTCCAATCGTACGCAGACCCAGTCCCTCCATCGCGTGCTGGGTGACGCTTCCAACACCCCACAGCCGACTGATCGGTAGCGGGTCGAGAAATTCCTGCACGCGATGGAGGGACTGGGTCTGCGTACGATTGGACAGGTCCGCCAGTCGGCCGTCGAAACGCTGGACCAGCACTTTGCC
>Ga0105238_10000306_pt1 | contig 53468 bp, 38 predicted proteins | sample KBSC34metaG_FD_81526 | JGI IMG/M metagenome (GOLD analysis project Ga0105238, IMG submission 81526) | Corn rhizosphere microbial communities from Kellogg Biological Station, Michigan, USA - KBS C3-4 metaG | ecosystem: Host-associated > Plants > Roots > Rhizosphere > Soil | place: Michigan, USA...
CAAACTTCAGACAGCCGGTTGGACACGCTTTAACACACGCCGGCTCGAGACCCTGGCCTACACGATCCGAACAGAGCGTGCATTTGTAAACTTTCTTCGTGTTCGGATGAAACTTGGGAATGTCGAATGGACAACCTGAGATGCAGTAACCACAACCGATGCAGTTCTCTTGCTGAAAATCGACGATGCCGTTTTCGTACTTGATGATTGCGCCATCAGCAGGACACGCACGCAAACAGCCGGGATCCTCGCAGTGCATGCACTGATCTTTACGCAACAGCCACATCAAGTTGCCGTCGCGCTCGTCTTCAGCAAATTTGATCAGGTTGTAGTAGTTCCACTCGGTCGTGGGCATCGTCTGGTAAGTGTCGTTGAACGTCGTCTCGCGAAACGGATGATCGTTCCACTCAACGCACGCGACTTCACACGCTTTGCAGCCGATGCACGTCGTGACGTCGATGTACTTGCACACCTCGTCTTCGCGACGCGTTCCCCGCCCCGGCACAGGACCAGGATGCGCCGAGATTTCCTGAATCTGAAAGGTGCGTGGGTTAGCCATGTCTTAAGCCTTTTCAATCTTCACGAGGAAGCCTTTGAACTCCGGCGTATATGCGTTCGGATCGATTGCGGCCGGTGAAAGCTGGTTCGCGGTCATGAGCTCCGTCTTGCCTGCGTCTTCGGCAATGCCGCGATAACCCCAGTGAATCGGAATGCCGATCTGGTAGGTCTTCTTGCCATCGATCATCATCGGCTTGATGCGCTTTGTGACCATGGCTTTTCCTACGTACTGCCCGCGAGCGCTACTAACTCTCAGTTTCTCACCGCCCGTGATCCCCATCTCGTCGGCCAGTTGTGCAGGCACTTCGATAAATGGTTCCGGCACGAGCTGCACGTTCATCGGATTGTTCTTGGTCCAGTAGTGGTAGTGCTCGGTAAGTCGATACGTGGTGCAGACGATATTGAAGCCCTGATCGGGAGTGCCGAGCTTGTCCAGATCCGAAGTGAACTTTTTAGCGACCGGATTATTCGACTGTTGCGGATGCAGTGGATTTGCAATCGGACTTTCCACCGGTTCGTAGTGCTCCGGAAACGGTCCATCAGCAAAAGCCGCGAGTGGTGCAAAGATACGACCGACACCCTCGGGATTCATGATGAACGGGCCCATGTGATCCGAAGGCTTCGAATCGACTTTGAAATCGGGCACGTCATTGCCGACCCACTTTTGTTGCGCATCATTCCACCAAACCTGACGGCGCTCGTTGTCCCAGGGTTTGCCGGCTGGATCGCACGAGGCGCGGTTGTACATGACGCGACGATTTGCTGGCCACGACCAGGCCCAATTCGGGTAGATGCCAAGACCCGATGGATCGTCGGTTCCGCGTCGTTGCATCAGAGCCCCTGCTTCGGTCCATGAACCGGAGTAGAGCCAGTTGCCGCACGCAGTTGTGCCGTCGTCCCTGAGCCATGCAAAACCCGGAACCTGTTGTCCGGCTTTGATGGTTACGCCAGGCTGAAGCGGATCGGTTAGATCGGCGAGTGCTTTGCCGTTGATCTCCTTCGCAACTTCAGCGAGTGACGGGTTTAGCGGAGTTACATATGACCAACTGAGATTAAGGATCGGATCGGGAAACTTCCCGCCTTCCGCTTGATAAAGCTCACGAATTCTCAAATAGATGCGCGCCAGTATTTCCTGATCGACTTTCGCGTCACCAGGTGGCGGCACGGCCGCGTACTTCCACTGCAACCAGCGCGCGGAGTTGACGAACGTGCCGTCTTTCTCGGCAAAACCCGCGCCCGGCAGACGATAGACAGTCGTATTGATTGTCTTCATCTGGTCTACCGTTGTACCCGGAGCGCGCCAGAATTCGGCTGTCTCTTCCGGATAGATATCGCAGACGACGAGGAAATCAGCCTTCTTCAACGCCTCGATGTTCTTGCGCGAGTTAGGACCGATGGCGACGCCGTTCATGCCAAAAGCAAACAGACCTTTGACTTTGCCCTGGTACATCTCGTCCCACATCTCGGTCCAGGAGAACTTGCGATCGATCTTTGGCAAATAGTGATAGTTGAAATCGTTTTCCTTCGTCGCTGAATCGCCGTAGAGCGTCTTCAAGAATGAGGCCATGAACTTCGGCGTGTTGGACCAGTAGTTATACGAGTCCCACTCGTTCGGCTTCGAAACAGTCGGCGTCGTACGTTTGTTGAAGGTCGCGAGATCCGTGTCCTGGGGCTGCGGGATCTTTAGATAGCCGGGGAAAATGTCGAACACGCCGCCCATGTCCGTTGCGCCCTGTATGTTCGAGTGCCCGCGCAGGGCATTCACGCCGCCGCCTGCGCGTCCGACATTTCCCAGCAGCAACTGCAGCATTGCTGCAGTTCGAATGATCTGAGTACCGAAAGTGTGTTGCGTCCAACCGACGGCATAGATAATCGTTCCCGCTTTTTTCATGTTGCCGTCTTTGCGAATAGACGTGAACAGATCCGCGGCTTTGAGGAACTGATCTTTCGGAATTCCCGTGATGCGCTCGACCATCTCCGGCGTGTAGCGCGAGTACTGCTGCTTCAGGAGCTGGAATACCGAGCGCGGATGTTGCAGCGAGAGATCGTAAGCGATATTCGGCGGGAGCATCGGCGGCGGTTTCGTCCCGCCCTGTCCGGACGCACCTGGTCCACCGGCAGCCTGATGTCCCTGGCCCATTGCATCGCCGCCCTTTTGCGGAGTCGAAGGTTGTGATTTGACCGGTTCGCTCTTAGCCTCGAAACTCTTCGAAGGCTCCTGGCCTTTGGGTTGACTCGATGTTGTTGACGACGATCCTGCGGTCGTTTGTTGTGTTACTGGCCCAACGTTGCCGCCCGCTTCGTAATTCCAGGTTTCCTTGTCATAGGTCTTGCCGTCGAACCCTGAAAACAATCCATCCTCAGGAAGTTTGAATCCTTCCTTAACGATGAATGCGGCATTCGTGTAGTTGATTAGATAGTCTTTAGCGAGGCGATTGTTTTGAATCGCGTAATTGATCACGCCGCCGAGGAAGGCGATGTCCGTGCCTGCACGTATTTGTAAGAAGAGATCAGCCTGAGTGGCGGTACGCGTGAAGCGTGGATCGACCACGATCATTTTCGCGTTACGATGCAGCTTCGCTTCAACCGGCCACTTGAAGCCACACGGGTGGTTCTCGGCCGGATTACCACCCATGATCAACATCATGTCGGTGTTCTTGATGTCGATCCAGCCGTTGGTCATTGCACCGCGTCCGAAGGTGGGCCCCAAACTGGAGACCGTCGGACCGTGTCAAACCCGGGCCTGCGTTTCGAAGTAGCAGAGCCCCATGCTGCGCATGGTCTTTACTGCAAGAAAATTCAGCTCATTTGTATCAGTGCAGCCGCCGATCCAACCGATTGTTTCCAAACGATTGACGGTGTAGCCGTCCTTGTCTTTTTCGATGAACGTGGCGTCGCGTGTTTTCTTGGTCCAGCGCGCAATCTCATCGACTGCCTGATCCCAGGAGATGTCGTCCCACTTATCAGAACCGGGACGTCGCACCTGCGGTTTCAGCAGACGACGTTCGTTAGTGATGTCCTGTTCCAGCGAAGCACCTTTTGGACACAACGTACCGCGATTGATCGGATGATCGGGATCACCCTCGACGTGGACGACTTGCGGTACCGCGTTTTTCGCTTTATCGCCCAGCGTGTGAATGATCACGCCACAGCTTACGGAACAGTACGGACAAGTACTGCGCGTCTCGCTGGTACGCTCAATCTTCAGTCCTTGTGTCTGTGCATAGACCGGAGCGAGGTTGAATCCGAAGACACTAACGCCCGCGCCTCCGATCACAGTGGTCTTGATGAAGGTTCTTCTGGAGATATCCATAAACATACCTCCGGCAAGCGGATCTTCCGCGTGACTATCGTTTGTTAGGGGCTCCAATTGAAGGGGGAACAGCGGTAAGACTAGGCCCATCTTCGAATAAAGTCAACAATTCTTTGTAGTAATTCAGTTTGATAACGCCGAAGGTTTGAGATCGTTCTTGGACACAGTCAGTACACGGAGCGGTAGCGACCTGGTCAGTGATGAGCATTTGAATAACGCCGAAGGCTTGCGTCAAAAGTCCGAGATCATTCTTGGACACAGTCAGTACAGGGAGCGCGACCTGGTCGGTGATGAGCATTTGAAATAACGCCGAAGGCGTTCGCCAATTTGAGCCCAGGGTTCGAAGCGAAGCGAGAACCCTGAGGACAAAGGCAAAATTAATATTTAACCCTGAAGGGGTTCGCCAACCGCGGAACCCTTACAGGGTTTGGTCGTGATTTAAAATTTTGTCCCAGGGTTCGAAGCGAAGCGAGAACCCTGGGGACAAAGGCAAAATTGATATTTAACCCTGAAAGGGTTCGCCTTTAAGACAAACCCTTTCAGGGTTTGAGTGCCTTTTTGGTGATAGACCCCAGGGTTCTCGTTCCTCGAGCCCTGGGCTGAAATTAGCGAACGCCTTCGGCGTTATCAAACTGAACCAGTACGAATTGTTATACGCCGATTAGATTGAGTTCGATCTTCGTGTAGCCGTGTTCGCGGGCCCAGAGATCGAGTGGCGCTGCGTAGATCTCTTCTACTAAGGGCACGGCGTGTCCGAAACGAGTGAGATCAATTCCCTTGATGTAGTGTTTGCAGGTATCGCATGCTTCGATGCGGATGTGATCGAACTCGGGCGATTTGAAGTAACCGAGCTTTGCAGGCCGCTCTTCACCACAGTTGGCGCAAACCACGCGTCGAAACTCCCACGAACAAAGACAACCGGCGCATAACAGATCGCGATTGCCGCTTTCGCTCTCGCGCGCTTGCAGAAAGCTAAGTTGCGGCTTGCCACCACAAAAAGGACACGTGCGCTCGCCGCCAGCCAGTTCTCTTCCGACAGGAGTGATTCTCGTTTCTGCCAGCCAGTGGAGATAAGGTTGCAGGACCGATTTCGCAAAGAACTGTGTGTCTGACGGACTGCGCCAATAGTTCAACAAGTCGGTGGCCATCTCGTTTGATTCAGTGTTGAGGAGTGCCTGGGCTTCATCAGCGAGCGACTCCGGACCGTTCCGCGCGACGCGTTGCAACAGCCCGCTCATCGACGCCTGGACCACAGTCACATCAGTTTCGAGGTCTCCCGACGGCAGCCAATGCGTGCGACCACGAAACGCTTCGTAAATCTCTTTTTGCGCACGCAAGAGTTGAGCGTAAAAACTCAACAGCTCTCTCGACCCACTCGATTCGGCCGCCAACTCGTCAGCTCTCTCGATCTGTTTATCCCAAAACGAAGGCATAGCTAATTGTACTGCGGCTTTGCATTAAAGTGATCCGCTACCGGTGTTCTGCTAGCGGAGGCCCGCGTTCTCGTAAGAGATACGCGCGATTGCGGCCCAGTCTGATTCACTCATTCCAGTCGCCATCGCTGTTAGAAAACGATCACGGACGATACTCGCAAACGGCATCGGGACAGCCGCTTCTTCTGCAGCCGCAAGCAGTAGGCGATTGTCTTTCAATCCGAGCGGTAATTTGAAACCTACCGGCTCGAAGTTGTCAGCGGCGATCATCGCACCGTAAGTACGGTACACCGGTGAGTTGAATACCGATTCAGTCAACACCTGTAACAACGACTCCGGGGCTACGTTGAACTTCCGCCCCAGCGCAAATGCTTCGCCCAATCCTTCGATCACTGCGGTGATAAGAAAATTACCGGCAAGCTTAATCACATTCGCCGCAGGTGCATCTTCACTTGAGTGAAAAGTCTTTTGGCCAATGGCTTCGAAAATCGGCCGGCAATATTCCACCTGATCGCCTGGTCCACACGCAACCACAAATAGCTTGGCAGCCTGAGCAACATCGGGCCGGCCAAAAACGGGCGCAGCAAGATAATGTTGTCGCCATGATTCGTGCGCCTCGGCAAGACGGCGCGACAGGCTTACGCTGATGGTGCTCATTGAAATATGAATGGCCCCGGGCGAAATATGGTTGATAGCATTGCCAGGGCCGAACATAACCTCTTCCACGGCACGATCGTCCGCCAGCATAGTGATGACCACATCGACATCAGTAGCGGCTGCGGCCGGCGTATCCGCAACGCCTGCGCCGAGTGGGGCCAACTCCTCCGCCCGGCTTCGTGTGCGGTTGTATAGCTTCAACTCGTGTCCCGCGTTGATTAAGTTGCGGGCGATGGCCGACCCCATATTTCCCAGTCCCATGAAACCAATTCTCATCTGCTTTACCTCCGTTCAGTTAAACCGACTCTACGATGAAGTTATTGCTTAGCCACTGCCGCCCTATCGCAAATTAGTTTCTTTGCCAGCTCAGGGCACGCTCGTAATCGGCTATTGACTGATCGAAAGCTCTGCTATAGAACCTCGCGGCGCCGCGATTTACATACGCGCTTGGCAAGTAGTCGAAAGAACTATTTGGCGTGGCTCCTTAATGTTGTGTTCAAGGAGGACTGATACCTTGAAACCCTTACAAGAGCAAAGCTCGCGAAGCGGGCGACAGCATAAAGCCTGGGGCGCAAGCCCCAGGATCAGATCACAAAAAATATATTGAGCCCGCGAAGCGGCCGACAGCGCGTGATTCTTACGGGCTGCCGCCCACTTCGCGGGCTCAATTGCTTTCTTCAATTCGATCCTGGGGCTTGCGCCCCAGGCTTTATGCTGTCGCTCGCTTCGCGAGCTCCTTTGACCCCTAACACTCAGGAACCGTTTAAGGTAAATCCTGTTCCTGTCTCGGAGTGACGATATTGAAATTCGCTGGGAAGATATCCAGCATGGCAAATATGTTCGCCACTTGCTGAGCCGCAGACGCCGGTGTCACTGTGATCTTCTTCTCTGCCACCGCGGTCATAAAATCCTGACTCGGGGTGGCGGAAATCGCAAGGTTATCAAGCTCGTGGCGATCCAGCATGACTTGAATGGGTGCTGTAGGCATCTCACTCAGCTTGCTATAACTGGTGTAGGGCAGTGTGTAGTCCAGGAACTCCATCGCGTAATACGAAGTAGTCGTAGTACCACCACTAACCATACCAACGATCCAGTTTATCGTAGTGGAAGGAAGCTGCGCCTGTTCCGCGTTTGGCGCATTGAATCGCAGACCCATGTAATCAAAGTATTGATCCAGCGTCATCGCTCTTACGACGCTCCGGTTGAGCGGCGCAGTGGCCGGCAGAAGTGGTGACGGCCCGTGCCGCAGCTCGTATGCGCCCGTCAAATATGCATTGCGCCATGGCCCAGACTCGGCCTGATAACCCATTTGCTCCAGTGCATCCGCCAGCAGACATTTCGCTGCCGCCAAGGTTGGGTCAGTTGGGTTTACCTGGTTACTGTCAGGATTAGCAAAGATCACGTGATTGAGCGCTTCCGCCACCCATCGATAGTCACCCGCGTCAAAATCCAACTGGGCTTTATTGAGCACCGCCTGCGCGCCCCCCATGTACTCGACATACTTCCGTGAGGCCTTTACCGGCGGGTGCGGATGTAAGTTGGACGGATTGGCGTCGTACCAGCCCATGTACCTCTGATAAACCGCCTTCGAATCATGATTGATGGTGCCGTAGTAACCACGGTTATACCATTGCTGTGAGAGACTCTGTGGCAGTTTGAGCATCTCCGCCAGCTCGACCATCGTCCGCCCGTGGTTCAACAAGCGCAGCGACTGATCGAGAATGTATTTATAGAGATCGCGTTGGCTTTTGAGGTAATCCCTAAGGTTTGTAGTGTTTGGAATTTGCCACATGGGCCAATGGTGCTGGGCAAAAATGACAAGCGTGTCGTTGAGGAAAAGCTTTATTGTTTCGTTGATGACCTTCCACCAGGCCATCGCATTACGAACCTGCGACCCGCGGATCGAATACAGATTGTGCAAGTTGTGCGTCATGTCTTCTGCGGCGCACAACGCCTTGTACTGCGGGAAGTGAAACAGCATTTCCGCCGGCGCCTCTGTATCCTGGGCCAACAAAAAATTAACCTCGACACCATCAATGACTCGTGGGTCGAAACTCGCTTGAATTTCGTGCGTCGGTGCAATCAGGCCGGTATCGCCTATCGAGGTGCCTTTTCCCAGACCGCCGTCGATGTGACCAAAAACAGTCTTAGGCAGAAACGTTCCATACATGTAGGAAGCACGCCTGCCCATCGCATTGCCTGCATAAGCGTTCTCGCTGATCGCGTGATCGAGGAAACCGGTGGGAGCAAAGATTTGGACCTTGCCTGGGCCGGTCCCGACATCCAGCTCGTTCACTACCCCATTCACGCCACCGTAGTGATCGATGTGGCTATGGGTATAGATGATAGCTCTTACAGGCTTATTCCCTGGTCTGTAGAAACGATAAAGATCCAACGCCGCCTTAGCGCATTCTGCTGAGATGAGTGGATCTATGACGATAATGCCTGTATCACCTTCGACAATTGTCATGTTTGAAAGATCGAACGCGCGCACCTGATAAATACCTTTGGCTCCCTGGCTGGTGGTGCGGGTCGCAACTTCGAACAATCCGTTGTTCATGTTCAGTTTCGCTTGACGCCATAAACTCGGATTGACCGTTCCGGGCGCCGGTTTATCTGCGAGCGCCGGCGGCGGCGCTAAAAACGCATAGTCCCCTAAATCCCAAACCGGGATTGGGAGTGGGCCAAATTTGTCGATCTTGACGTTATAAAAACCAGACTGAGTGGTCGGTGTAGTTACATTTCGGGTGGCGCGCCAGCCGTTCGACGCCTCAACGAAGTCTTGTTTGTTCGAGAAAGGTAACTCGTTCAATACCGCTTGATGCTTCGCGGTAGTAAAGCTGGTAGGTTGTTTGGTGCTTTTGTCGCACGAGGAATCTTCTGTTTCACTCTGTTCGTGAAGTGGGGGATTTTGGTCCATGTATCTGCTCCTATCTGTTGATGAAGTTTGTAAGAGGGAGACTTTACTGGTCAGCCGCGAGCGGCTGATGCTCTACGAAAACAGACCTTGAGATTAAGAGGGCGTTTCACCTCATCAGGTAGAGGGCAAACTCCGGCCCTTCCTGAAGAAATGATCTTGTTAGCGGATTGGGAGGAAAACGAACCCTTTGAGAAGAGTGGAATCTATGCCGAATATTTTCTTAAGTCAAGATAAAAATTGGACCAGCAAATCATTGATTTAAATTTGGCATTTTACTCCCAGCGAGACCAGCAATAACCTGCCAACCAAACGCTCAAAGCCAAAGCGCAGCCTAATACCAACCCTACATTCGCAGTCACGAAGTCACCCCAGACGTAATACTTCAAGAACAATGTTTGGACCACGACCAGTATCGATGTAATACGAACGATATTCGATCTCGAACTCACTAACATGTAGCTGAGCAACAGAGTATGACCCGATATATATCGAACATCTCCTCCCGTTACTCTCCCGACAGCTAATCCAAAGACTAAGAAATCAACTCCATGTTGAAAGAAGTTAGCGTGCCGCACGTGTTGGACGCGCTCGATCATGAATGCGAAACACGGGACCATCAACGGCACGAAATACCAGAACGCACCTCCGGGATCGAGAATAGTTGCTCTAACGTGTTCGTCACGACACAGGTAAAGCCCGACCAGTGCAGCACCTGTCAGTGAGTAGAGCAGTACCAGGCCCGGTTGAAATATTGTGAGTTGTGGTCCAGTGCGCGAGTAATCCATCGCCAGTATTCAGAATCTACTAGAGTACAGCGATGGTAATCAACACTGGACTTTCCCCACGCTGGCGCAAGGGCGCGTTACCGCTCGTTGCACCCTTGCGCCGTGCGCGCGAGGAACGCTCGTCAATGCAAACCGCTTACTGTCTTCAGCTCCGGCAACCTGTCAGCCAACCGTCGCTGCGTCAACAGTACCGGCGATTTCGCATCTTCGAGCATAAATGCGAGCCGCTCTTTTGGATCTTCTATATCGAGCGGCGTTGTCCTTGCGGCCGGCGTACTCGATGATTCCCTGCGGCAGCCAGCGAGCAAGGTCACCGGTGCGATACATTCGCTGACCCGGTGTAAAAGGATTGTTTATGAATTTTTCAGCGGTGAGTGTCGGACGCCTGTGATAGCCGCGGGCCAAACAATCACCCGCAAGGTACATCTCACCGAGTACGTTTTCAGCGACTGGGTTCAGATCAGCGTCGAGCACGTAGATCTGTGCATTAGCAATGGGCTTGCCGACTGGTACAAAAGCCTGCGTGTCTTCGTCTGGATTGAAACGGTGAATCAGGCAACCGACCGTGGCTTCGGTTGGCCCATGCTCGTTGATGATCTCCACACTTCGATCAAAGCTTCGCAGCACTTCATTCGCCAGCTCGGTTTCAAACTGGTCGCCACCAACAATTAATCTCTGGATACGTGACGACGAGTTGTCGCGAGTCTTCATTAATGCGAGATCGCCTGGCGTTAGCTTGAGCACGTCGACTCTGTTGTCTTTCAGGATTTCTTCGATCGCCGAGCTGTCATCATCTTCACGATAGATCACGATGCGGTTGCCGGTGATGAGTGGCGTGAAGATCGACGTTACCGTGAAATCGACAGCGAGCGACGAATAGAGCGCGAATGCGAGTGTCTCACCGCGCACGTATTGCTCCTTCGTCCACCAGATGTAGTTGACGAGACTACGGTGTGTGATTTCGACGCCTTTGGGCTCGCCGGTCGAGTCTGAGGTATAGATCACGTAAGCAAGATCGGCAGGTGTCGCTTCGCTGATCGGGGCCGTAGCACTCTCGCGCGCAATCGCCGTCCAATCAGTGTCCCGCGTGAGAACGAGTGGGTGCGCCGTCTCGAAAGGCACGTAGTAGCCACCTGCTTTCAACGCACCGAGGAGCGCGACGATCGTTTCGGGCGAGTGTTCGAGATAGATGCCCACGGGGACGCCTGGCTTGATCCCGCGTGCGCGCAGCCAGTTGGCGAGTTTGTTCGCCCGTTGATCAAGCTCGCGGTAGGTAAGGCTCTCGTTTTGAAACTCGAGCGCGATGTGTGCGGGCGTCTGCTCGACTTGTTCTGCAAAAAGCTCAACGATGGTTTTGTCTTTCGGATAATCGCGCGCGGTGTTGTTGTACTCGACGACGAGCTCGTTTCTTCGGGACTCGGAGAGCAGCTCCAGTTGCGCGATCGTCTGATCGAGCGACTCGGAGGCCGAGCATAGTATCTGGTGTAAGTGTCTGGCGAGAACTTCGATACTCTCGCGCTTGAAAAGATCCGCGTTGTAATCGATCGAGCCAGTGATTTCGTCTTTGATTGTAAGACTGACGGTCAGATCGTTCTTCAATCGGTTTACATAATCCGTGTTATCCGTGTTCTCGAGCACGACCATGAGATCGAAGAGTGGCATACGATGCGGCAGATGTTCGACGTCCAGTAATTCTATAAGCCGCTCGAAGGAGAACTTCTGGTGTGCGTAAGCTTCAGCGAGCGTCTCTTTAATATCGAGAAGTAATTGTTTGACTGTCAGATCGGGAGCGACGCGCGTGCGCAAAGCGAGTAGCCTGTTCATCGAGGTGCTGTAATACGTGGTCGTGCCGATGATGATGTCTGCGTTGCGGGTGTATTTAAATAGGCAAACATTGAACGCCATGATGAACGTGACGAACAGCAACGATTCGTCGTTGTTCGTGATTCTTTTCAGGCGCACTGTGGTTTCGGTGTCGAGCGTGAAGGTGAAACGTTCCTTATACGTGACGGGGCGCACGGAGCGGTGATGGTCCAGACTTAGACTGGTGACCACCAGATCCCCCGCGAGCTTCTGGAGCCAGTAGTTCTGGTCCTGGTCGAAGTCGTTCATTCTTCTGTTCGGCAGGTACGGACGGGCATTGAGAAAGCGATGCAATTAACTTATCGAGCTGCGGCTGTGTTAATTCTGATTCAGGAAAATCGGAAGGGTAAAACCGCCGGCCCCCGGGGCTTTGGGCGGTGACGAATCGCTCTTAGACCAAATATAAATAACTGAAAGTCGTGGAGGTTGTCTGTCGGTAAGTTGACTGAGTCTGGAATCAGACGGAATCGGCAGGCGAGTGCAGCGCTTGCGTTCGCCCAATGCATGGCTTATTTCTCTTGTATGTCTAAGTTGATCTACATCAACAATATGTCGCTCGACGGTTATGTAGAAGACGAAAACGGCGCCTTCGATTGGATCATTTCCGATCAAATTCACGAGTTCATCACTGAGTTGGTTCGACCGATGCGAACGTATCTCTATGGGCGGCGACTGTACGAGACGATGGTCTACTGGGATGCGCCAGTCGACAGCTATCCACCCGATCAACGCGACTTCGCACAGGTCTGGCAGAAGGCCGAGAAGATCGTCTTTTCACGAACGCTGACAGGCGCCATGACGCGCAACACCCGTGTCGAGCGAGAGTTCGATGTGGAGGTTATTCGGAAGCTCAAGCAGGAATCGGAGCACGATATCAACATTGGCGGCGCGGAGCTGGCGGGGTTTGCGCTCGCAGCCGATCTCGTCGACGAATGTCACCTGTTTCTCAACCCCGTGATCGTCGGCGGCGGAAAGCCGGCCCTTCGACCCGCCTTACGACGGAATCTCGAACTACTCGAGACGCGCCGTTTCGACACCGGAGTAATCCACTTGCGCTATCGCATAAAAGGTTCATGAGTGACGAGACACGCAGAACCAACGTATAGGGACGGGCTAGTTGAACCGCGTAATCAGCACAACGTCTCTTAACTGCGGCCCACTGGAGTAAGCGAGCCGACGACCATCTGGCGAGAAGCGGAAAGTCGATAAGGTCTGATTGCGCAACTTAAGAACGGGGCTGGGAGGTGTGCCCTTGAGTGGCAGCAGCCAAATGCTGGTGATGGTGCTGTCACGGTACAAGAGTGCGTCGCCCGTCGGAGCCCAACGCATGACGGAGCCGAAGTTTTTGGGGGCCGGCAGCGTCTTGATCGGCGCGCCGCCCCGCGCAGGGATGAACACGAAGTGGCGCTGATCCCGCTGTTTCTGGTTCATGCGGTAATAGACGAGCACTTTACCGTCCGGCGAGAAGGCAGGGTGCTGCGAAAACTCGTCTGTCAGGGGCACGGGTTCTCCGCCGCCTATCGGAACCCGGCGCAGTTTCGGAATGTGGTCTTCTTTTTCGACATAAACGACCCACTTACCATCCGGCGAGAAGGTCGGCTCGCTATCGTAGGTTCCGAACGTCAACTGCATAGGATTGCGCCCGTCGGCATCAACACGCCAGAGGTTATACGCACGATCACTATTAGCATTGCCGCACGATTGAAACACGATGTAGCGCCCATCGGGGGAGACAACTGGCGAGAGGTCGTTGTGTGTTGCGTTGGTTAGTTGCCGGAGCCCCGTACCATCGGCGTTAACGGACCAGAGATCCTGCTTGCCATTGTGATCCGAAACATAGATTAGCCGCCCATCGGGCGCCACGGAGACGCCGTAGCGGCCGTCTTGTCGATCGAGCGTCCCAGCCGTGACCTGCGCTGCGGCGGATGGATTTTCGGCGGGCGCTATCCACAGGCCGGAAGTCGACTGCCACTGGAGCGCAATCAGCGTGCTGCCGTCGGCGGACAAACTGATGCTGAAATAGTTGTTCAAGTCGTTGGTGATCCTGCGCGCTTCACCGCCCGCCAGCGGCACGCGCCATACCTGCAGGCGTGATTCTCCTTCCGAAGCTTCGTCGCGGCCGTTGATGATGAGCGCGCTCCCGTCCGGTACCCAGGCCACGTCTCTGATATTGTTCCAGGAAGGAGAAATGAGCGTAGCTACCGTACGATCGGCGACGCTTACACCGATCACCTTCATGCGTCGCCCTCCGCCTTCGGTCGTGATTATCGAAAAAGCTATCAACTTTCCGTCAGGCGACCACGCGGGCGCGCCGCGCTGGTAGACGCTGTTGCCCGCCTCCCAGTTGAGAAACTCTTCACCCGTGCCATCTGCGTTGGCCACAAACAGTCTGGCGGTCACCAGACCTGATGGTTCCACGTCAGACCGCACGTAGGCCATCCGCTTGCCGTCTGGCGAGAAGGTGACGCGGCTGTCTGCGCGGATGCCCAGCGCGGTTTCAACTCCGCCCAATACGGGCATCTTATGAAGCCGGCAACTTGGTTGGCACTTGGAGTAATAGAGCGTGTTGCCGTCGCGCGAGAACGAGGGGAATTCGTAGTAGGTTTTCGCCGGGGGGAGGAGCTGGAGAGGGTTGTTCGTCCCGGCTCGCTGAAGCCAGAGGCTCGACATCTCGCCCTCGTTCTCCGCATATGCGATGTTCTGCCCGTCTGGCGAAAGAGCCGCCCCATTGACATGACCAGTCTGCGTGACCCGACGTATCTTCATCAATTGAGCCGGGGCACTCGCCTTTTGCGATCGCAGCAGTGTGTAGAGCAACAGCAATCCCAAAAATAAGGAGAGCGCCCCAATAACGACGGTGGGAAGGACGTATGCGCGGTGCTGTCGAACGAACCGTTTTGAGCGATACGCTAGCGAGTCGCCCTTCGCGGTTATCTTTCCACCCGCGAGGTGAAGACGGATGTCATTTGCGAGTTGTTCGACCGATTGGTAACGTCGAGCAGGTTCGCTCCGTAACGCCTTCAGTACAATCCGGTCCAGATTACCCTTCAGTTCACGGTTTACTTCATCCGTGTTTCTACCTAACGCGACTGAATTCGTGATGACGTCGCTCGGCTTGCGTGCCGGTTGAGCCTCGATGGACCGCAAAATCATATCCGGCGCCTGGTCGCTAAACTGGTATGGATGTTCGCCGGTCAGGAGAACGTAAAGCAGCACGCCCAGCGAATAGACGTCGCTGGCTTCGGTCGGCGCTCGCCCGCTCAACTGCTCAGGACTCGCGTAGCGCGGAGTCATCACGCGGTGAACCGTAGCTGTATGGTCGCCAGACTTTCCATCGAAGTCCAAACTCACGAGCTTGGCGATCCCGAAGTCGAGGAGCTTTGGTGTGCCTTCATGCGTGACCAGAATGTTCGAGGGTTTTAGATCGCGGTGAATCACGCCGTGCTCATGCGCATGAGACACGGCCTCGCATACGTCGAGGAATACGCCGAGCCGCTCCAGGGTCGATAACCCAGCGTCAGCAACATACCGATCGATTGGTTGCCCTTCGACATATTCCATGACCAGGTAAGGCAGTCCTTCGGCAGTCGTCCCGCCATCGAGCAAGCGTGCGATGTAGCGGTGTTCGAGTTTGGCTAATATCCGGCGTTCGTGCCTGAAGCGATGAATAATGAAGTCGGTAGCCATCTCACGTTTGACAAGTTTGACGGCAAATCTTTCGTGCGAGTCGCCGTCATCGCACAATGCCTCATAGACTGCTCCCATTCCGCCGCGACCTATTTCTCGTACCAGCACATAACCCGGGACGCGAGTGTCATCCAACGATCCCCACCACTCCGCGTCGAGAACTCTGGCAGCCATTTCCGAAGCCGTTAGGCGAAACGCAGGTCGCTCGAGGAGATGCTGATCGTTGTCGTAGGCAGTGAGAAGTGACGCAACGTCGGCCATAACGGCCACATCGCCGCCGCATGCCGTCGCCAGAAAGTCCGTACGACTGGCGGCATCGCGTGCGAGCGCCTGGTGGAAAAGTCTCTCTACTATTTCGGAGTGTTCGTTCTCACTCATGCGAAATTCCGCGGTTCAACTCTCGCGCTAACCATGCGCGCGCGAACTTCCAATCGCGCTCAACCGTCGAATCCGAGACCTGAAGTACCCCGGCGGTCTCCTCTATAGAAAGACCTCCGAAGAAGCGTAGTTCAACGACGCGGCTCTTCTGTGGATGGAGGCGGGCGAACCGTTGCAGAGCTTCATCGAGCGCGACCAGGTCGTCACCCTCCGCTTGCGCGATGCGATCAATCTCCGCAATAGCGAGTTTCAGTCCGCCGCCGCGTTTATCGCTCGTGTGTCCGCGTGCGTGATCGACGAGCACGCGACGCATCATCTGGGCAGCAACGCTCATGAAGTGCTCGCGGTTGCGCCAGGACACACTATCCTGCGCCGCGAGGCGTAAGTAAGCTTCGTGTACCAGAGCTGTCGGTTGAAGCGTGTGGTCCACACGTTCACGCCGGAGATAGTTTCTGGCCAAACGTCGCAATTCATCGTACACGCGGACGAGGAGTTCATCGGACGTCGGCGGGTCACGTTCAGGGTCGGGGTCGGTTGGTTCGCTGACCTTTCCTTTCGCGGCCATATACCTCTTCAGCTTGTGGAATGGTCTTGGACTTCTCTGAGTGAGACGGGTCAGATTCTAACGGAAGCTCCTACAAAGCGAAACCTCGTTTCCGACCGAGCCTGTTTGAACGTCTGAATTTTTGTGAAGGAATGTCGAAGCAGAAAACGCGTTTAGCTTAGAAGCACACGAATGCATTCTCCCGCGCTCCCGCTTTGTTTAGTTCTGCTGTTTGTTGAGAAGGATTATTTAAAGGCTTAGCTGGCTTTGCACGAAAAGTCAGCAGATCGCTCTTCTCTGTGCAACCTCTGTGTTCTCTGTGTCTCTGTGGTGAGTTTTGCTGCGAATTCAGTTAACCACAGAGACACAGAGAACACAGAGGTTGCACAGAGAAGAAGTCCGACAAGAGACAGGCAAGACAGTTTCATGCTTAGTGGGCCGAAGTCTGTCTTGCCTCAAACACATCACCCCTAAAGTAAGGAGAGTGTCCATGAATAAACTAAACAACGCCGCGCACAGGCGCAATAACGCGCCCAGCACGGAGCGCTCTCGCGGGCTACTTTTCTCGATTGCGCCATTTACGAAGTGGTTTCTCAGCGGCGCAGTTTTCGTCATTTCACTATTTGGAATAGCCTCACCAGCAAACGCCCAACCGGTCTTCGGAGAGGCCAGATATGAAATCTCTGGAGGCCTTGCCCGTCTTGCACCCGGCTTTCGAGTGAAGTTTTGTAAGGCCAACCCGAATAATAACTTTGCCTTGATCCCGGGAGGATGTACTACATCTTCAACCACAACCAACGCCTCGGGGTTGTGGAGCTTGTATGTTGAAGATGGAGTCGGTTGGTACTACATGTTCCTGTGGCGTAATGACTGGTCGTGGGGTTCTGAAACCTACCCAGTAAGCGAACCCGTCTTTGTCGAGGATCCTACCTTTCCCGACGAAGGGACGTACGTAAGCGGCTATCCAGCGAAGCCACGGGTTCTTCCGGTCGCTCCGCTTAACCCGCCCCATAACTCCTTCAATCAACCCGTCAGCTTCACTCTACAGTGGAGCGATGGATTGGACTCACAACGGCGCGATCCGCGTTGGCCAGTCACGTACGACATCTATGCCAGCGGAAATGAATTCCCTGAGAACCTGGTGTTTTCAAATATCCCTTGTAACGGAGTCGGAACCTGTTCTGTAAATGTCAGTGGACTTGTCTATTCGACCCGATACCAGTGGCGCGTCGTAGCCAAAATAAGATCAGCGACCCCTATTCCAAATTTCCCTGACAATGTCTATCAGACGAATTCTCAGACATTCAAATTCTCGACCGGGTTTGATCCCAGCACGCCGACTTATTCATTCCGCACCGCAAACGGTCGGTACCTTACTGCTCCTAATGGAGGTGGTGGTGACTTCACTGCAACTGCCACCACCATCACTCCTCTCAGCTCGCAATTCAAGATCATCGACGTTAACGGTGGTTCCTTGATGAGCGGAGATACGGTGCACATCCAAACCATCAAGAACTACTACCTGATGGCCTTCGACGGCGGAGGTGGGGACGTGGCGACGAGCGGGTGGGCCATGGCCTGGGAAACATTCCAAATAATCAAAGTGGGGGGCTCAGGCCAAATCGGCAATGGCGATCCCATTGCTTTGCTCGGCCCGAACGGCATTCATTATCTGGTTGCTGAGAATGGTGGCGGCGGAACGGTCAACTGCAACCGCACCTCAATTGGGCCGTGGGAAACCTTTACACTGATCCAGCAGTGACGCTGGGTCGCTTCCCACGTGAATGTCCGGGCCGCAGCCCAGTTCGGCGGTCCGGACATAAATCTTCCTGAGTCCAGAAAGGAGAAGTGAAAGATGAGAATACTCACACACTTTCTGTTCACATTCATGATCATCAGCATTAGTTTTACATCTTCCGTCGGACAGGAAAATCTCGGCACCCACGCGCCGCCTGACAGTAATAAGTCAGAAAGCCGACCGGCAATTGAAGACCAGGCCTATTTGTTGCTCGATCAAGTGATCGCGGGCATTGGCTCCTTAAAATTGCCGGAGAACCGCAGTCGTCTGGAGACGATGGCCGCCGATCTGCTTTGGAAGCGCGATTCGAAGCGCGCTCGCTCTTTGTTCTTGCAGGCTGCCGCCGACGTGGTGGAACTGGCGCAACAAAGCGCCGGCAAGAGCAACGAACCATTCAGCCGGTACCAATCAAGTGCCGAGTTGCGTCAAAAGCTTATTTTGACGGCGGCTCAGCACGACGCAGCGCTGGCTTACGAACTGTTTCGGAAAACTCAACCGAAAAAGGCCGAACTGGCGGAAGCAGGTAGAGCCGAGAATGAAGGCTACATCGAACAACTCCTGCTTGCTGAAGTCTCACGGATCGATCCGAAGTTTGCGCTGAGTAAAGCCGAAGAGATGCTGGACCGCCGCTCCTATTCGCTCGCCATTACATCAACGCTGGCCCAGCTTCAAAAACAAGATGAGCGCGCAGCGACGCAACTGACAGAAAAAATTCTCGGTTCTCTGCAAGCAGATGTTCTCCTCGACAGTTATGAGGCCATTAATCTCACGCTGGGATTGCTGCGAGCAGGACCACGTGCGGCTGAAGCGCCCACCGGCAGCATGGTGCAATTGAGTGCGTCCGCTTACCGGCGCCTCCTCGAGACCGCAATTACAGCCGTGCTCAAACCATCTCTAAACACCGTCCAGGGCCAGAACGCGTCATCACCAAAGCCGGACCAACAGAACGCCAGAGACTTGTTGGTGAATCTCCGTCCACTGTTGCCGCAGATCGAGCAACACCTGCCGGAACGTTACCAGGCGCTACGTCAAAAGATGAACGAGTTGAAAAACGCTCACACCGGTTTCGATCGCCTTACTTACCTTACGCAACATGGCGCATCCAACAATCTACTAACGGCCGCGAGCACCGCGCCACCCGCGGTCCGAGATAGTCTTTATCAGCAGGCTGCTTTCAAAGCCATTGACGAGGGAAACCTGGATAGCGCGCGTCAGATCGCCAACGACAAACTCGATTCGGAGATGCGCGCGGCAGTTTTTGGGCGGATAGCAGCGCAGGAGCAGGTCCGAAAAGACAAGACCGTTCAACTTGAAGATCTGCGTCGGAGCCTGGCTGAGACGACGTCAGATCGCGATCGGCTTCGACTCCTCTTACAATTGGCCCAACGCACAAAGTCAGACAATCCCGAACATTCCGGACAGCAACTGACCGGGGCGTACGTATTAGTAGCGGGACGAGCAACGAATTACGAGCAACTGCAAAATAAACTACAAGTCATTCGCGTGTTAGGCGCCAGCGATCCCGCACGAACTTTTGAGTTACTACAGTCGGGCATCGATCAACTCAACGAGCTCATATCTGCTGCCGCGACGCTTAACGGGTTCGAGGTGGAGATGTTCGTTTTGAACGAGATGTCATTGCCTGGTAATAGCCAACTCGGAGCGATTATCGTTCAGTATGGACAGGAACTGGCGCTTTTGGCGAAGAGCGACTTTCGCCGCGCGGTGGCGGCGGCGGAACAATTTCAGTATCCAGAGGCTAGTCTTTTCGCGCGTCTGTCGATAGTTGAAGCGACTTTGCACAAAAAGTCCTTGTCCTAAGATTTCTCTGTGCAACCTCTGTGTCCTCTGTGCCTCTGTGGTGTAGTTTTACTCGGAATTCATCAACCACAGAGACACAGAGTACACAGAGGTTGCACAGAGAAGAGCGCGATCGTGGACTTTTTGTACCAACTGACTCAAAATACAGACTGGTCATCCTCGCGATTAAAGGACCTTCATTTGAACCATGCGTATTGCCAACCGACAACGATCGTGTTCAAGCTGCCTCCGATGCGCGTGGTGACTCCTTTGGCCCAAGCTATTTTCAGTGATTGCCGTTCCGTCAGCGGCAGTGAATATGTCCCGCCGACGCGTGAATTTCTTTGCCGGTCGTCATTCGTCGTGCCGTTTAGGACGGTGCTGCCACCCGTGTAGAACGTTGCGTTGCCCGACACCCACATCCGGCGACGCAGCGTGTAAATCACCGCACCCTGGAATGACACCATCGGCTTTTGCTCGCGTCGCGACTCGCCAAGAAAACTATTATTGGCCATGAAGAACCACGCCCCGCCCATCAACTCGAACGTCCAGCGATTTAGAGGTTTTGATATGCCGATCTCCGGCTTGAAAGCCCAGCGATTTGTGCCCGGGTTGACTAGCCGTTGCGGGTCGTATTGTCCGGTAGGTGCGACGACCAGAACACTTGCACCAATGAGTGTTTCTGGTTTTCGAGCTGCAAACTCTTTCGGAGCCAGCGCCTTTCCGCCTTTGAGAATCGTCGAGAACCTTACTCGAACATCGCCTCCACCTGAGCGTCTGACTACGACTTGATTTTCGAAGACGGAACCCCTGGCGGTTCCCCAAATATACGGAAATAAAACTGAGACGTTTGTTTGCCGCCCTGCCAGGCCAATGGTCCGCCCGTATCCGACACTCCCAGCATTAACACGTACGCTTACGTCCTCTAGGGGAACGGATGAATCTAACAGGACGTCGCCTGATTGATAACCATAGGTGAGTAGGAGAAATTGCGTGCCGACCGGCGCCGGTGAATATGTACGAGGTTCCATCTCCTGGCCGGAAGCAACGTTTGCGGTGAACGCAGCCAGGACCAGAAGTATCATACCGGTGTGTAGAAAACGTCTTCCCGGATTCCGAGTTTGGAGAGTCGTTCGCGGACCTCTTTCAAGCACTCGCTTTCGCACCCGTAGTCTCCTGGTTTGTGGTTAGCATTATGGAAAATCGCGGTGGTGACAACGATTTCGTTGCGACGGTGACGATGTGGCGGCGCCATATGAAGCGCATGATCAAACGAGTAGATTTCAAATCCTGATTCCGATCTCTTGAGGTCCAGTATCCATTCCGCTATTTCACGCAGTTCGGAATACGTGTGAGCACAATGTGTGCAACAGGGTACTGCGTGACAGCCGTTTCCTTCGTGAATCGCGTGACCATTCACACCACACAGCAATAAATCGAAACCTTTTTGCGTCCTTCTTCCACCCAAAGACGACCACGTCGGCCAGATTTCATAACAGACCTGGTGTTGACGGGCGATGAGCCGCAAATGCTCCACCAGATCCAGCCCGCGCTTACGTTGCGCACGTAACCGGCGCCGAACAGTCACAGCCCCATGCAAAGTTGTTGACATAGCCTCACCTCGTAATCAACAAGATATGGCGCAACATGCGTACCGGACGATTCATCTATCTATTAAGCGACCCTGAGGTTTAGGATTGGGAAAATTCACCTTTAGGTCGCGAACTATTTCGCACGGCTGCGGCCGCTGCACGCGACGAAACCGGCCGTCTGGGTCGCTGTCGAAGTAGTAAAGTTTGGCAACCTCGATTCGCTTTGCGAGTGAGTTGCAAACCCGAATGGCGAGCAAGCCGCCTATCAACGGACCGACCCAATAGATCCACCAGCCATCCCAAACTCCCGATATAACTGACGGTCCAAAACTGCGAGCTGGATTCACACTAATACCTGACACACTCGCTTCCAGCGGAACCATGATCGCAAAGAGACACGGAATCATTGCCGGCGTGTAGAGGCGCAGTTGGCGAAATCCGAGAAACACGCAAAGAGCTGCAATCAAGCAGAACGTAGTCACAACTTCTCCAAGAATCACAGTGGGAATACTGTATCCCTTGCCGGGAACCGTTACGCCGTAATGAATGCTGCTACCCATCTGTCCCCAAAGCAGCAATGGCAAACTGCCGAGTACGGCGCCGCAGAATTGCGCGACGACATATCCGATCGCGGATCGACCGGTGAGTTTTCCGACCAGCCAAAATCCCATCGTCACGATCTCGGCCATGAATAATTGTCTGCGAGTCGGTTTGTCCTCGTTCATGTTTGTCGCAATGCGAATACCATCGCCTTCCAGGGCGGCTCATCGAGATATAAACCGCGCTCGTGCAGATCACTTCCCTCTCGTTCATAGACTGCGTCGCCCATCAAATCCTGCAACTGCCAACGAGCGTCAGCGAGGTTCGCGAAAGGCAGCTTGACGTAGCACTGCGCCTGATTCGATGAATAGTTGACCGCCACGAGTAATCGCTCGTCATCCAACTCCCACGCGAAAGATATGAAAGAATCTGAACTCCAGTTCCCTTCCCATGCCGGCCGGCATTCGAGTAGTTGCCACTGACCTTTTCGTACTACCGCTTGATTCGTTACTGCCAGCAGCCGGTCATAAAACTGCTTCAACATTTGATCAACCGGCTCTACCGGAGCGCGCACCAGATGCGGTGAGATGTGCTTGCGCAGTCCTTCAAATTGACCCTGATGGAAAAATCTTAGTCCGGGAGATACGAACGTGAGCACGGCGGCGGCTTTATGACGGTCGGAACAGAACGTGGCGGCAGCGCGTGGCTCGTCATGATTCTCAAGAAAGCGCGCTAACTTATTTTGATAATCAAGACCAGCCAGAAAGTGTTCGCGCACTGGCCTGGCGGCGCCATCGCGAAGCCGATCGTAAAGCCGCTTGTCATAGGTGTAAGTAAAACCTTGCTGCTGAAGCGTCCACTCGAGATCCCAATACACTTCAGCCATGAAACAGAACTCCGGATAAAGTTGACGCACCTGAGCGATTGCCGCCGGCCAAAAAGGTTCAGCGGCTATTCCCCAGGTTCGTTCGAATACTTCCGGCAGCAAGAGCATGGCCATATCGCAACGAACGCCGTCGCATTGTGCTGCGATCTGCAGCAATACATCTCGCATCGCGGACTGGGTTTCAGGATTGCCGTAGTTGAGCTGGAAGGTGTCGGACCAACCAGGGAAATACGGATCACGCCCGTAGGCGAGAACCAGGTCACCTCGTTTGCGCCTGGCCCAACCATAGTTGTGTGGCGTTCGCAACACGTCTTCTTCGGTTCCAACGAGGTAGTATTCGGGGTGCTCTTCAACCCATGTATGATCCAGCGCGGTATGGTTCGGAACGAAGTCGAGCATTAATCGAAGACCACGCTGGCGGAGTCGCTCGCGCAAGCGATGCAGAGCGCGCTCGCCGCCGAGATTTGCATGCGCCGTGTAGCTGGTGATCGCGAATCCCGAACCTCCGATGTCTTCTTCACGAAGATCCGGAAGCGTCTCTGCAAATTCCTTGCGCAATTCGGGAAGCGAGCGTGAGACTCTTTGCGATGCGCATCCGGTCTGCCAGACACTCAAGAACCAAACCCAGTCGAAGCCCTTCTCGGCGACCTGGTCCAGATCGCGATCGGGAATATCGTCGAGTGTCGCCGGCTTGCCTAACTCTTGCGAAAGTTTAGTCAGCCAAACGCGAGTGTTGATTTGATAGAGAGAAGGATACACGTAGTTTTGCAATCTCAATTCGGTAGTGCATCAGTTTGAATTACGCCGAAGGCGTTCGCTAATTTCAGCCCAGCGGTCTGAAAGGGCCTTTGCCTCAAAAGTAGTAATCGCACTTGGACCGGGTCAGTACAGGGAGCGATAGCGACCTGGTCAAATCATGGGAGTCAAGAATGCTAATCACGACCAGGTCGCTACCGCTCCCTGTACTGACCCGGTCCAAGAATGATTTTTGGACTTTTGAGGTAAGGCCCCTGAAAGGGTTAGGCAGTTGTCGAACCCTTTCAGGGTTCAATGACCTTTTGTGATCTAATCCCAAGGTTGTCGCTGCGCTCCAACCTTGGGCTGGAATTAGCGAACGCCTTCGGCGTAATTTCAAACTTATGCACTACCCTCCATTCTGCCCTTCATTAGCGAACGCCTTCGGCGTAATTTCAAACTGATGCACTACCCTCCATTCTGCCTTCATTAGCGAACGCCTTCGGCGTATTTCAAACTGAGGCACTACCCTCCATTCTGCCCTTCACTATTGACTGTCGCCTTTCGTCCCTGCCGTTTTACCGAGCGCTTTACCGTACGCTTGCTGCTGCGCCAACCTGTCAGCCAGGTGCCCGTGCTCTGCTGTCAAGATGTCGTTCGCCGTAATACGACTAAAGAAGTCTTGCAGAGCCGCAATGCAGCCTGTCCATCCGGTCTGGTGGCTGGCGCCTAGTCCCGCGCCGTTGTCTCCATGAAAGTATTCATAGAAGAGAATAAGATCGCGCCAGTGCGGATCGGTCTGAAACTTTCTCGTGCCGCCGTAAACCGGGCGACGCCCACTCTCGTCCCTGGTGAAGATGATTGAGAGCCGGCGCGTGATCTCACGCGCTACCTCGTAAAGCGTCAATCGATTTCCTGAGCCGGTCGGACACTCAACTTTGAAATCATCACCGTAAAAGGCGTAAAGGTTTAGCAACCCGCGGACGATGAGTGTATTGACCGGCATCCAGATGGGTCCTCTCCAGTTGGAGTTCCCACCAAACATCCCTGTATCAGACTCCGCCGGCAGATAGGAAACTTTGTACTCTCGACCGCTGCACGAGAAGACAAATGGATGATCCTCGTGATAACGCGAGAGCGACCGAATGCCGTAAGAACTGAGGAACTCCTTCTCGTCGAGGAGATAGCCAAGCACGCGCTCCAGCCGCTCCTTCGAAAGTGGTGACAATAGCCTGCGTCCCGCATATCCGATAAATCCATCGCCTGTCGGTGCGATGTGCGCCACTACCTCCGGATGACGTTCACGAAACAGTTTGATTAGCTCAGCCAGCCTCGGATGCTTCTCGGTGTGGTCGGGTCCAAACACTGTCGAGGCGCAAAGCGGAAGCAGTCCTACCATCGAGCGGATCTTCAAACGCATTCCCGATCCGTCGGGCAGGCGCAGCACGTCGTAGAAAAATCCATCCTGCTCATCCCACATCTCATCCTCGTGATCGCCAATGCGGTTCATCGCATAACTGATCCAGACGAAGTGCTGGAGAAAGTTAAAGGCATGGTCTTCGTACTCGTCCGGATCGTGCTCCGCAAGAATGAGCGCCATCTCCAGCATGGTCTGGCAATAAAAGGCCATCCAGGCGGTACCGTCAGCCTGCTCGAGTGATCCACCAGTTGGGAGAGTCGCGCTTCGGTCAAAGACGCCGATGTTGTCGAGCCCGAGGAACCCGCCGGAAAAGACGTTTCGCCCGTCAGGATCTTTGCGATTCACCCACCAATTGAAATTAAGCTGCAGGCCTCTGAATGAACGTTCAAGGAACTTAATGTCTGCGCGCCCGAGTCCTCGCTCCACTTTGTAGAGATAGAGTGTGGCCCAGGCGTGGACCGGCGGATTAACGTCGCTGAAGTTCCATTCATAGGCGGGTATTTGTCCGTTTGGATGACAATAGAGACTTCGCAACATCAGCAAGAGTTGGTCTTTTGCGTAATCGAAGTCGACGAGTGAGAGGGCGATCGTGTGAAACGCCAAATCCCACGCTGCATACCACGGATACTCCCACTTGTCGGGCATTGAAATGATGTCACCATTGAACATGTGGAACCACTCGGCGTTACGCACCTTGCGCTTCATTTTTCCGACGAGCGGATGTCCTTCGTGTTCTTTGAGCCACAAGTCGACGTCAAAGTAATAGAACTGTTTTGTCCAGAGCATGCCGGCGAGCGCCTGACGATGGACGAGGCGCTCGTCTTCGCTCAGCGACGCCGGCGTAATTCGGTTGTAAAACTCATCAGCCTCCGCGAGGCGAGCAGCAAAGGTCACATCAAAGTTCTTGCCGAACTGGTTGGCTTTCGGATTTGCGGAAAGCCGCAGTCGCACAACCGACGAACCGCCGGCGGGTACGTCCAAAATGTAACGAGCCGCGGCTTTCGTTCCGGTCTTCGCGGAATTCACTGCCTCAGCCTTGCCCGAGATGACGTATTGGTGGAAAGCGTCTTTAACCCAGGGCGATGGATTTGGCACACTCCAGAGCCGCTCCGAATTGGTTTCGTTTTCAGTGAAGAGGAGTTCAGGACTGCCGTCACATAATAGTGAGTAGTCACCCAACTCCGCATGTGAGGCGTGAATGACGCCATCCGCTTCACGCAACACCGGCTTCGGCTGAGGCTGGCCCCACGACCAGGTATTTCTGAACCAGAGTGTCGGGAGCACATGAAGGCGCGCAGCTTCAGGACCGCGATTATGGACCGTGACACGGATCAAAAGATCTTCAGGAGTTTCCTTCGCGTATTCGAGGAAGACATCGAAGTACCGATCGTCCTCGAAGACCCCTGTGTCAAGAAGTTCATATTCGAAGTCATTGCGAGAGAGCCGTCCGTTCGTTTCTACCAGATTCCGGTACGGGTATTCTCGTTGCGGATACTTGTAGAGATACTTCATGTAGGAATGCGTGGGTGTGGAATCTAAATAGAAGTAGTACTCCTTTACGTCTTCGCCGTGGTTTCCTTCGCTGTTCGTGAGTCCGAAGAGCCGCTCTTTAAGAATAGTGTCACGTTCGTTCCACAACGCGAGTGCGAAGCAAAGGAGTTGCCTGTTGTCTGAGATGCCGCCGAGTCCATCCTCGCCCCAGCGATAAGCTCGCGAGCGCGATTGATCGTGGCTGAAGTAGTTCCAGGCATCGCCATCACCACTATAGTCCTCGCGAACCGTGCCCCATTGCCGTTCGCTAAGGTACGGCCCCCATTTCTTCCATGGAATTCCCGCCTCTCGTGCTTCATTCAAACGTCTTTGCGCGGCGACATCGAAGCTGGATCTGTCGTCATTCACTTCACTCTTAGCCATGTTCGTATCCCTATTTGGAGGCTGCCATTGTCTTGCCAGGTTCTTTCCATGGATCGTCTCCCAACACCGGTGCATCCACTCTCGAGGCGCGCGCTACGGCGCCATTCAGGAATTGCAGCGGTAGATAGAGACGCATGCCCCAGGCGGCTTCGTTGTGCTCGGCCTTCGGAAAGGCGAGGTGAAAAAGGTTATGACCATATCGCCAACCTCGTGAGACTAGAGCCATGGCCATACCGACCGTGACCTCGTAATTGTCGCCTGGCCAGCCGCTGTCGAGATAGAAACCGATATCGCGCGGCCGCTCGGTGAGTACCCGATCAATCAGGTTGTCCTTGTGTGAAAAAGTGCTCGACATACAAACGGCAGCGCCAAACACGTCCGGATGTTCCCAGACGCTATAAAAAGAGACGACGCCACCGAGTGACGAGCCCCAAACCGAACGATGGCGGCGATGAGTTCCTACTCGCATGCGCTTTTCGGCTTCGGGCACGATTTCCGTCGCGAGTGATTGCGCATACGGTTCGTATCCCGGTGAGGTGTAATCGAGCATTCGGTCTTCGGAGTAGATGCCAACGAAGATGAAGTCTTCGATTGCACTCATGGCCGAGAGCGTGTCGCGCGTCGTGTCAACCTTCCAATCCTGGCCCATGAACGCTTCCTCAGGAAAGAATAGGTTCTGGCCGTCCTGCATGAACGCCACCGGATAATAGGCAAGCGTGTTCTCGTGATAACCCGGCGGAACGTAGGCCCTCACTCGATGAACGCGATTAAGTATCTTCGAGGGAATCTCGACTAGCTCCGAGAAGGTCCCTTTATCTGAACTGAAGAAGTGGGGATAAGAAATTCGCTTATCGCTCTCTTCCATCAGCAGGAGTTTGTTGGGGCCGATGGCCCAGTGAAATTCTTCGTCACGGATCAGGCAGGGCTTGAAGTAGAGAAACGGCTGGTCGGCCTCCAGTTCAAATGTCCACGTGATACCGTCGTCGCTTGTTTCGATGGGAGCAACATCTTTATCCCAGTCCTGCTCGGTGCGCAGAACCATTCGTCCATTGCCGCCCGGATACGCAACGCGTAAGCGCCGCTTCAAGACTGTTTGCGTCTTGTAAAGTTTTGATTTCGTTTCTTTGCTCATAAATGCCTCACAAAAATGTAATTAGGTTGTACGAGCAGACGATTACAGGAACAGTCGTTCACCTGCTCTTGATAGAAGGGCTCGTGAGTCCGGGTGACGACGGTGAGGGTTTGGGTCGGATTAAAGAGCAAGGCAACGCGCCGTTGGGTCTGTTCCAATAACGTTCTCTCACCGAGAATCGCGCAGAACTGCTTAGGTCGATCGTCGCCTGCGATTTTGCGCGTCAACGGCTTCAAACGGGTACCATCACCACCCGCGAGTATTATTGCCCAGCGATGTTTATGATTTTGTCCACTCAAAGCTTTCTCCCTGCGGTGCGGCACACCTCACCGATTCGGAGAGCTACGAGCAGTTTAAGATGATTTCAAGGTTTAGAATGCTGGCAGTTTTGACAGGTCAAAGTTCGGGCAAAATCATCGCTGCGCCAATTCAGCGCTCCTACGAATCCTAAGTTTCGCCATTCGGGCGCGAAGCGTGCTCGGATTTTAGGCCCAGGATCTCTGCAGCTCCGTGTGGACCTTCAATCCTCCAATGCACTTCTTCGAGTACGCGGATAATATAGTCCCTCTCTACTTCTGCAAGCGTCCGTGCTTTGACGCTCAGGTTCTCGGAAGTGGCTAACGGTTCAAGCTGTTCAGAGATGCGAAGAACCGTTCCCGTAGATTAATTACCCCCCGTTCGACAACATTGGCTAGTTCCCTGATATTTCCCGGCCACGAATAATCGCAAAGCTTTCTAATGGTGGTCGCCGAGATCTCATTGATTGGTTTACCGACTGAGAGCGAAAAAACTTTCGCGAAGTGTTCTACGAGTAGCGGAATATCTTCTCGGCGCTGTCTAAGTGGTGGAACAGTGATGGGGAAAACGTTGAGCCGATACCAGAGGTCTTCACGGAAAACACCCTTTTCGATTGCTGCTTCCATATTTCGATTGGTGGCGGCAATGATGCGGACATCCACCTTAATTGTTTGGGAACTGCCCAGTCGTTCGAATTCACCCTCCTGAAGCACACGTAACAACTTCGTTTGCAGTTCGAGTGGTAGTTCACCTATTTCATCGAGAAAGAGCGTTCCACGGTTAGCTAATTCGAATCGTCCTATTTTGCGGGCCGCAGCACCGGTGAATGCGCCTCTTTCATGACCAAACAATTCACTTTCGATCAGCGTTGGCGATAAGGCTGCGCAATTCACCTTTATTAGAGATCGATCTTTGCGTTTGCTTTGCTCGTGAATCGCACGGGCCACCAATTCTTTCCCCGTCCCAGTTTCGCCCAGGATAAGGCTGTGTTTTATCTCCGCCTGCAGAACCAGGTTCTCTGCCTGGAGTTGATTCTTCAGGTCGTTCAGTTCTGCATGAGCTTTCTTGATAGACTCTTCAGCCCACTTGCGATCAGTAATATCGATACAAGATCCAATGAAACCAAGGAACTCTCCGTCGGTCGAAAACCTTGGCGTGCCGCTGTCGTAAATCCACCGGTATTCTCCGTTAGCCGCGCGCAACCGGTATTCCATCTGGAAAGGCCGGCGAGTTTCAAAAGCATTGTCGAACGAGTCCAAACAATGTGCTAAATCTTCCGGATGGATGCCCTTGGTCCAACCACTGCCAAGTTTTTTCTCAATCGGCCGTCCCGTGAATTGCAGCCAACTTTGATTGAAATAGGTGCACAGCTTGTCTGGCCCCGATACCCAGATAAGAACCGGCGCGGTATCAGCCATGTTTCTGAACTTTGCTTCACTACTTCGTAATGCTTCCTCCGCACGCCTGCGTTCGGTGACGTCACGCATGATGACCGTATATGTTCGATCACCGTTCGTCTTTATTTGAGAAATTGAAGCCTCAATTGGAAACTGAGCGCCGTCAGACTTGCGGCCATAGATCGCCCCCAATCGGCCCATAGCTCGCGCTGTAACGCCTGTTTCACCAAAAGCGCGGACGTGCTCCGAGTGTCCCGGTCGATACTGCTCGGGGATTAAGGTATCTATACTTTTTCCCATTATCTCCGTAGCAGCGTAACCAAACATCTTTTCAGCGGCGGCATTAAAAAGAACGACGTGCTGGCTATCGTCTACTGAGACGATTGCATCCATGGCCGAACTGACGATACCTGAGAACTTCAACTCGCTGCTCCGCCGAGCGATTTCTGCTACTTTCCGGTCGGTGACGTCCATATTAATCCCCAGCATCCGCATAGGCTTGCCATCGTCGTCATAAAAGAAGCGCGCCTTTGCGTAGATCCACCTCATTTCGTTGGTGTCGGCGCGAAACATTCTATATTCCGACTGCCAACCGGAACGCATTTCTCTAATCGCCTCGGCTATCTCCGTTTCGCAGCGAGACAGATCGTCCCGGTGTACGCGTTCTTGCCAGTCCTCAGATCTACCTCCAAAACCGCCACGACGAAAGCCGTAGATAGATTCGAGATTTTCATTCCATAACAGCTTGCCAGTTTGAATATCCCAGTCAAACGTTCCAATGTCCGCGGCCTCCTGGGCCAATGCCAAACGCTCTTCGTTCGATTCCACAACCTGCGCGAGGTGTGTGGCGCGAAGGACGTCCTGACTAAGTTCGACCGTCATCGCCAGAATAATTGCTAAAAACGGAAGGCTGATAAATGGAGGTGAGATGATCACACCGGTGAGAATCAATACACCCTGACCTGCGGAAGCAATCACGAAAATACTTGTGGCGACAGCTAAGATCAGTACTCCGCGGCGCTCATGGTGATTTGCTTTGCGCCAAATTCTAAAGGACGCGTGCATCACATAAAGTAGCAAGACCCACGCACTCAATTGTGGAACCCAGGCCCAGGGACTAACGATGCCAATCGGCGCCGACACGGTTTCTCCGCCTAAGAGTGAGACCTGTCGCACCTCAGTGATCTTGCTGAAGTGCACATTTGGCTTGAACCAAAAACCGAGGAGCATTGCCAGCACTCGCAGGCCGCCGGCGCTCACAGCCAGCCAAAGGCTGCAAGTACCGAAACGCAACCATAGGAACCAAATGAGTGAAACAAATGCGAAAGCAAGAGGGACCTGAACCCATCGAAGCGCCCACCCAAATTGCTCAGGCGTCTGTGCCCTCACCATTAGCCATTCGAAGGGAGTGATCGCGGCAACCGATAAGGCGGCAATAAAGAATAGAAGATGAGTACGGCGGACCGGCTCTTTCAGCCATACGAAGATGTGGACCAATCCGAGCGTTACGCAGGCTACGGCCGTTGCCGAAAATACGTGGGTTAGCCAGTGCAATGTTGTTTCAGCAATCCATCATCTGCGTGGCGATTACGCTGATGCGGGAATTAGAAAGCAAGTAGTTGTGAACTAATTTCATCATATACCTCATTATTACCGTCGACAATTGAATTAACAGGCCCGGGTAGCGTCTTAAATTGATCGATTTTCTCTGCGTCCTCGGCGTATCTCAGCGTTCTCTGCGTTAAACGGCAACTCAAACGCAGAGGGCGCAGAGATACGCAGAGAACCGCTGAGAAGATTTGCAAAATTAAAGATTTCACACCCATAACTGTCAGTTCTTACAGTAGCGGCGGCAAAGTGCGAATGTGATCATTCATCTGGCGCAGTAGAAGGCGGTCGACGACATGAGTGAAGCACAAGAAAAATCATTATCGTTGCATGCGGAGAGTCCATTTGAACTCCGCCTGGACATGAGCCGGAACGTCCCGGAGTCGTTCGTAAAGAACGCGCTTGTCTCCGGAGACGTGGGTTTTCTTCATTCTTTCACTACGGGTTCTACCGTGGACGGTCCAGGTGTACGAATAGTCGCATGGACGGCTGGTTGCAATTGGAAATGTCTCTACTGCCATAACCCTGACACCTGGAACATGATGAACGGTATGCCGGTAACACTCAGCCACGCAGTCGAGGAACTGCGCAAGTATCGGCATGGTCTGAAAATCATGTCGGGCGGACTTACGTTAAGCGGAGGCGAGCCGCTCATGCAGGACCGCTTTGCCGTTAAATTATTCACTGCGGCTAAAGCGATGGGCATACATACGGCGGTTGAAACAAACGGGTACCTCGGTGCGCGTCTAACCGATGAGGAGTTGAACCAGCTCGACCTGGTGTTACTTGGTATCAAGACATGGGGTTCGGAACGCCATCGCGATCTCACCGGGAGGGATATCGGACCAACGCTCGACTTCGCGCAACGTTTGGCACATCTCAAGAAGCCTGTTTGGATCCGGTTCGTGCTGGTGCCCGGATTGACCGATGACGATGAGAACCTGCGGTCGATAGCGGACTTTGTAGCCGGGCTCAGCAACGTAGAACGGGTTGAGGTGTTGCCCTTTCACCAGATGGGCCGATTCAAGTGGCACAAACTGGGAATGAATTACACGCTCGACGAAGCACAACCGCCTGCGCCGGAACAGCTCGAGCGCGCGTGTGAGATATTTCGAGGAGTTGGGATAAAGGCACTTTGATTAACCTTTCGGAAAGTCCGCTGCACTGAAATATTCGCTCGCTCGACTTCGAGTCAAGCGCCGTAGACGTACGTGAGTTACCGAATCGACATAGCCTGCAGCTTTGGACTGCAGATTTCTTCATGCACACCACCCATCCCCTGGCGATCGCCAATGTCCGCGAGTACCTGGTCATCCATGTCGGGAAATGCGCGCCTCGACGACTGCTGCAGTAATTCCAGTTCCCTGCGGAGCAGCGGTGTTCGCCGCGCGGGCAGTGTTTCGATCAGATTCTCCAACATCGCCCGAAGACGCCGCATGACTTGAATACTGTCACGGCCGTACTGGCGTATTTCCGTGACGGCTAAATGAAGGAAGTCTTCCCAATTGGGTGTGCGATAGATAAGCCGTAATCTTCCCGCGTAATCTCGTTCCCTACCCTCCGCCAAATTCCGGTTACCAACCTCACGCAGCAGGTGATGAATCTGATCGATCGCGAGCACGGCCGTGGTGGGATCGTTGATAGCGGGCGAGAGCGCTTTGGACGCTATGTCGACAATGATGCGAAAGGCGAACATGGGATCCTGTTCCAGGGTACGCTCCTGGCCCAATGCCACTGATTTGCGTAATACTTCGTCACGGAGATCGCCGCCGCCCTCAAAGATTTGAAACAGCGGATCACCGGCGGCAACGAAATCGCCGACCTGTGGGATCAACTCAATCAAGCAATCGGATTGCTCTGCAAGCGACATAAGTCCCTCGAGATCAAATGCGAGTACCGCACCGCCGACTGTGCTCACTATGATTCGATCCGGCTTGCCATTAAGAGCAGCAATAGGTTCCGGCGAAAGCGCCTGCTGTTCGTCGAGTCGTCGAGGATAGACACCTGCGATGACTTCATGACCTGCCAAACCCACGACTCGCAAAACGGAACTTGGCCTCAACGTCTTACCGACTCCATCGATGAAATAAAGCATGAGAGCAAGGTTGAGGAGAAAACCGTAGGCGGCGAGATAGCCGCTTAACCACGGTACTGAATCTTCAATACGAACCAGGACGCCCACCGAAAACGTGAACGTGAAAACAAAAAAAGACAGTAGCAATTTCCTGGTGTTATTACGGTAGACCAAAGCAATAATCCGCGGCGTGAGTTGTGCACTCGCAAGTTGTACGGCAAGCAGCATCGTAGACGTGACGAGGACCACCAGAGTGAGGAGCGAAGTAGCCACGGTCGCCATGACTACGCGCGCCGTTTCGGGGTTAAGATTAATGCGCCAACCAAGGAACCGCTCCAGTCGACTCAAGAGTGAGACGGCTATCAGTCCCGCCACAATTGCCAAAGAGGGATAGATCCAGATCGAATTGCGGACGTAGAGTTGAATCCGATGCCGCAACAGCCAATTCATAAACACCGCCTGCCGCTTCAAATCTGAATCACGCAGCTACCATGGCGGTCTTCATCGCATATGCCACGAGTTGCGCGCTGCTCTTAATCTCGAGCTGTGTCATCATCGAATACTTATGAAATGCGACTGTCCGCGTAGAGAGGTTTAAGCGAAAGGCAATCTCTTTCATCGTTCGACCCTCAGCCAGCATTTGTAGAACTTGTTTCTGGCGCGTGGTCAACGGGTTATGCTTTTTTTGGTTCTTAAGACTCCGAGCCGTAGGCGGTTCGAATTCACCATGAAGTAGCGGAGTAACGTACGTTCCACCCGCCAATACCGCGCGAATGGCATGCAACAATTCACTCCCTGCTGAAGTCTTCAGCAAATAGCCAGAGGCGCCGAGTTGAAAGGCCTCGACAGCAAGATCGGAATCGGGGCACATCGTTATATAGATCAGCTTAACCCTGGGCATTGCCTGCTTTAGTAACTCGCCGGCCAATAATCCGTTCATCAACGGCATACCAATGTCCAACACGACAACATCCGGAGCCAGGTCTACAGCCTGATCAACCAGAGTTTTCCCATCACTAAACAGACCGACGACTTCATATTCGGCTGCCAGCAGATTATTAAGAGCATCCAGCATCAAGGTGTGGTCATCAGCCAGAATGATTCGCGCCTTCTTCATACTTCCCTCCCGAGTTGTAGAGCCAATTCCCTGTTCTTGGCTGGAAGCGGCAAGAGTTGTGCCGACTTGCACGAAAAGTCAGCAGATCGTTCTTCTCTGTGCAACCTCTGTGTTCTCTGTGTCTCTGTGGTTAACTGAATTCGCAGCAAAACTCACCACAGAGACACAGAGAACACAGAGGTTGCACGGAGAAGAAGTCTGACAAGAGACTTTCGTGCAAAGCCAGTTGTGCCTATCCGTCTCAGAAAACCCCGCTAATGCACCTACTCAACACCTAGTGTTCATGCGATTTTTTCCGCAGGGATGCGCAAGATTTCCCGTTCTTTGACTTCCAACCTGGTGCAATACGAATAGAGTTATGGGCATGGTCTTTGCGCTTCACTGGATCTGGAAGATACCGCCATGCGAAAGATGCTCCTTTTAGGTCCGCTTACATTGCTGGTCGCAGCAACGGTTTTGACCCAATCCAATACCACACCACTTACCGAGCAATACAAACTCGATACCGTAAGCTCTACATTGATGACCTTAAATGTGATCGTGACCGACCGCAGGGGACACTATGTGGAAGGTCTTACGCCGGATCAGTTTGAAATTTATGTCGACAACGTTAAGCAGGAATTCACTCACTTTGCGACAGACGATTCTCGGGTATCGATAGGAATTGTTTATGAAGTCAATGAGAATGACACGGAGCGACTGAGTGGAGTCCTGAATGCGATGAGACAGTTTGTCAGCACTTTGGAAAGTGACGACGACTTTTTCTTCGTTGCCTTCAACAAGCGCGGGAGTGTGACAGCAGGATCCATTCCATCCCCTGCTCAGGTTTTGGATTACTTAAAGTTTGTCAGCGTAGGCGATCCGTTTTCGGTGTACGATTCGATCTACTTCGCGACCAGTCGATTAGATCAATCGCCTAATATCAAGAAAGCGTTACTCGTTATTTCCGACGCGAAGGATAATGGCGGCTACAGTTCCTCAAAGCTTCGGTATCGTCTGAGAACGCTTAATGCCCAGATTTATCTGATTGGTCTGACGGACGCGACCACCGATACTTCTCGTGGTTGGGTTTTTGAAGATCTGGCGCGGCAGAGCAGCGAGCGATCGTTCCTGCTGGATGCAGATGCAGGCGTGGGACGGATCGTTTTGGAAAAAATGAATCAGGCCAGTAGCAAATCAGACTTTCCCTACGCAGAGAGCGAGTCGGAATTAGCAGGCATTTGCACTCAGCTCATGCTGGAGTTGCGCCGGCAATATACCTTTGCCTTTTATGCAAACGCGACGGGCCGTCGTAAGTGGCATTCGCTGAAAGTTCACCTCAGCGATACTCGTAAACGTGAATTTATACTTTCTTACCCTGAAAGTTATTTCTATTGACTATGGCCTCCAGTGCGGGACTCGACGGCGCAATCACAAGGCGGCGTTGTAGCGCCTTGCGACATTCTTCAAAAAGAAGAAGAAGTGGACCAAAAGTCAACAATAACAACCAGTGCTCCGGCGCCAGCGGCGCCAATCCAAATATGGTTCGTAACGGCAATACGTAAATCAAAGTCAGAAGCAATGCAATCTCGGTTACGATTCCCACAATTAACAGGCGATTCGTGGTGAAACCCAAACGAAAGATCGACTCCGAGTCGCTGCGACACGCGAACGCATTGCCAATCTGGCAAGCCACAATACCTGCAAGTGTCATTGTCGTTGCAGTCATATAGACGGGGTTCGAACTCTCGAGTGACGAGCCTGACCGCCAACCTGCTGACCATAAAACAATCAAGTATCCGGACAGCGAAAGCACCGCTTCCAACATGCCTAACCAGGCGTATCCTCGCAGGAGTGTTGGCAGATTAAGCAAGCGCTCGCCACGCCTTCGTGGTGGCCTGGTCATCACGCCCCCCTGAGGACGCTCAGCTCCCAGGGCGAGCGCAGGCAGCAAGTCGGTGCCGAGGTCAACAGCCAAAATCTGCATCACGGTCAATGGGAGTGGAACGTGAAACAAGACATACGCGATGAACGGGACCATCTCGGGAATGTTGCTCGCGAAGATGTAAGTCACGAATTTGCGCACGTTGTCATAAACAGTCCGCCCCTCTTCCACGGCAGCGACAATACTGGCGAAGTTATCGTCCACGAGCACCATGTCGGCGGCTTCGCGCGCGACATCGGTGCCCGTTGCCCCCATCGCGACGCCGATGTCGGCGCGTTTGAGTGCGGGAGCATCATTTACACCATCGCCTGTCACAGCCACTATCTCACCCTGTCCCTGTAGAATTTCCACCAGCCTGAGTTTATGTTCTGGCGAAACACGTGCGAACAACACGTCGGATTGCATTATCCCGGCCAAATCCTGATCATCGAGTGACTCCAGCTCTGCGCCTGAAACTACCAGCGGCGTGGCATCGTTAAGTCGGATCTCACGGCCAATCGCAGCGGCAGTTAACCCATCGTCGCCGGTAATCATGATCACCCTAATGCCGGCGCGGCGACATGCTGCGAGAGCGGCAGGAACCTCTGGTCGAGGCGGATCCTCCATGCCAATCAGTCCTAACAACGTCAAGTGGTTCTCAAGTTCTTCTACTCTCCATGGACCATTTCTCTGTTCGTATTCCAGGTTCCGGGTTGCAACCGCTAAGACTCGCAGGCCGCGTCCCGCCATTTTGTCGTGGGCCGCACGAACCAATCGCAGTCTGCTCTCATCAAGCGCGACAGTGGCGCCTTGCCATCGAACGCAGGTACAACGCGGAAACAACTCGCTCGGCGCTCCTTTGACACAGGCAGTGGGGCTCGCGTCGATCTGTTGAATGGTAGTCATGCGCTTGCGCACAGAATCAAAAGGCAGTTCCGCAAGGCGTGGCCAGCTTTTCAGAACATCCTGAGAAATGCCGGCTTTGGACGCAGCTACGAGGATTGCAGCCTCGGTCGGATCTCCAATCACCTTGTAGCCCCGTTGCAGATGTGGCTGTTCAACCAGGTGTGCATCCGAGCAGAGTGCAGCGACACGCAACAACTCCTCGGCGAACCTCGTGTCGTGACCGTTTCCAACTGATTCAAGTTTTCCAAATGCCTCGTATCCTCGTCCTCCCACGCGGTAATCAAGGCCGCTGGTCCAAAGCTCACGCACTGTCATCTCGTTTTCCGTAAGCGTGCCGGTCTTATCAGTAAGGATGACTGTTGCGGCGCCCAATGTTTCAACCGCTGAGAGCCGCTTTATCAAAGCCTTGCGTCCTGCCATCCTTCGCACTCCAAGTGCAAGTGAGAGCGTCAGGGTCGGCAGGAGCCCTTCGGGAACATTCGCGACGATGATTCCTACTGCAAATAGAAATGCCGAAACCTTCGAGAGTCCGCCCAGCATTGTGCCGGCAACGAAGAACACTCCGCCCATAGCGACTGCCAGCAGCGTGACAATACGAGTTACGCGGGAAAGCTCTTTTTGCAGCGGGCTCGGCTGGTCCGTCAGCTCCTGAGTGATCTGTGCGATCCTTCCGAACTCAGTGTTTGCTCCGGTGGCGAATACTACTGCTTCGCCACGCCCACTGACGACGCTCGTGCCCGCGAAGACTAGATTCGGCAAAGCGGCAGTCGAAACAGGCGACTCTACTTTTGCGTCATCAGCAATGCGCGGAACGGGCTTTGACTCACCGGTGAGTGACGACATGTCAACGCGCAATCTCTCGGCAACGAGCAGGCGGGCATCAGCGGGAATGGCAACTCCCTCAGTAAGCAAAAGAATATCTCCCGGCGCCACTTCCGTGGCGGCAATGAGTCGCTCTTCATTCTCTCGCTTTACTGTGACCTGCCGCGGCAGGAGCGCCTGCATTGCTTCGGCTGCACGTTCCGCCTGATATTCCTGCCAATAGCTGAATACGCCGTTGATCAGAATAACTATAACTATGGCCCAGCAGAGTTGGGGCATGCCTGCCAGCCACGCCAGAAATGCTCCTACCCATAGAAGCAGGGCAAAGAGGTGGACAAAGTTAGCGGCGAGCTGGAGATACCACGGCCGTTTGACTGATCGGGGTAGCGCATTCGGTCCATACTGAACCAGGCGCATTCGAATCTCTGCCGCTGTGAGCCCGCCTGGTTGACTCTTCAGCGCGGCCAGTACGGATTCGGACGTGTTTGATGCATAGAATGTCGCGGGTTTATTGAAGTTCCGTAATCCGCTCTTCACGGTCGTTCCTTACGGTCTATGGCATGAGACGCACGAACCGAGGCAGTTTGCTCCTTGACGATTTTCAATGTGTTAGAAACCGACTGAAACTGTTAGAAGTGACAGGCTGAGTTCTGTTCATTAGTGGTCAGCAATCTCGTGGGAACACTGTCAATAAGTACAAATTAGAGCGCCACATGCAAGCTGTAAAAACTGACAGTTCTCCTCTTGATTTGTCACCGCTAGGATTTGTAGTGGGCGGGCCCAGATCTTGTCCGCCCCAAAAGCTGCCACTGAAAGTCGATAAGGAGATTTACGATGGCTACAACTGCTCCGCAACTCACGCGCGCCAGGCTGGCGCAATGGGAAGGATTCAACGTTGGTCTCTGGCAAAGCGAGATCAATGTCCGCGACTTCATTCAACAGAATTACACGCCTTACTACGGCGATGAATCCTACCTTGTCTCTGCGACAGAGCGCACAAAAAAACTCTGGGCTCGATTGAATGAACTCTTTTTGGAGGAGCGACGAAAAGGCGTACTCGATATTTCACAGATCCCAAGCTCGATCACAGCTCATGCTCCGGGTTATATCGATCGCGAAAACGAAGTGATCTTCGGTTTACAAACCGAGGCGCCACTAAAGCGCGCCATCATGCCCAACGGCGGCTTCCGCATGGTCCTCAATGCCCTCAAGACTTACGGATACGAGCCCGACCCGCACGTGGTTGAGACTTTCACAAAGTATCGCAAGTCACACAACGAAGGCGTCTTTGACGCCTACACTGCCGACATAAGGCGTTGTCGTAGTTCACACATCCTTACCGGACTCCCTGATGCGTATGGCCGCGGGCGCATCATCGGCGATTACCGCCGGGTCGCACTCTACGGCGTCGCGAAACTGATCGAAGTAAAGCAGCAGGAGAAACAGGCACTTGACTCTGCGATGTCCACTGACGAGATCATTCGTGATCGCGAGGAGCTGGGCGAGCAGATTCGCGCGCTACAGGAACTACAACAGATGGCTTCGGACTATGGCTTTGACATCTCGGTTCCGGCGCGCAACGCGCTCGAGGCTGTGCAATGGCTCTACTTCGGCTACCTCGCTGCGGTTAAGGAACAGAATGGCGCGGCGATGTCACTGGGCCGCACCTCCACGTTCCTGGATATTTACTTCGAACGCGACCTCGCAGCCGGCGCGCTCACCGAAGAACAGGCGCAGGAGATCATCGACGATTTCGTCATCAAGCTGCGCATAGTGCGTTTTCTTCGCACTCCGGAATATGACGAACTCTTCGCCGGCGATCCGACGTGGATTACGGAGTCGATCGCAGGCATGGGAGACGACGGCCGTCCACTCGTAACGAAGACAAGCTTCAGGTATTTGCAGACCCTCTACAACCTCGGCCCGGCGCCCGAACCGAATCTTACGATCTGGTATTCACCACGTTTACCTGAGGGCTTCCGCAGTTTTGCCGCTAAAGTGGCTATCGACACCAGCTCGATTCAATTCGAAAGTGACGAAATCATGCGGCATGCGCTCGGAGACGATGGGGCCATCGCCTGTTGTGTCTCACCGATGATTGTGGGGAAACAGATGCAGTTCTTCGGAGCGCGCGCCAATCTCGCCAAGTGCCTGCTTTATGCCATCAACGGTGGCCGTGACGAGCTCACGGGTAAGCAAGTGGGCCCGGCCAATGGCGCCGTAGCAGGCGAGTATCTCGACTTTGATGACGTCGTCGGGAAGTTCGAGAAAATGATGGAATGGCTCGCCGGCGTTTACGTCAACGCGATGAACGTCATTCATTATATGCACGACAAGTATGCATTCGAGCGCGTCGAGATGGCGCTTCACGATTATGCTCCACTGCGAACCATGGCGTTTGGCATGGCGGGCATGTCGGTGGTAGCAGACAGTCTTTCGGCCATTCGTTACGCGAAGGTTCGAGTAATCCGCGACGAGACGGGGTTGATCCACGATTATCAGATCGAAGGTGACTTTCCGCAGTTTGGCAATAACGACAATCGCGTGGACCAACTGGCTTCATGGCTGGTCAGCACATTCATGAACAAGTTGAGGAAATATCCGACCTATCGAGATGCAACACACACGCAATCGATTCTGACGATCACTTCGAATGTCGTGTACGGCAAGAACACCGGCAATACTCCCGATGGGAGGCGTCAGGGTGAACCGTTTGCGCCGGGCGCCAACCCGATGCATGGACGAGACAACCACGGCATTCACGCCTCGGCGGCATCTGTGGCGAAGATTCCTTTCCGCGACGCTGCCGACGGTATTTCGCTAACGGCAACACTACTTCCGGGAGGACTAGGAAGAGTTGTCGAGGATCGAGTAATCAATTTGCGCCACATGCTCGATGCGTTCTTTAGCGTGACTGGTTTTCACATGAACGTGAACGTGTTGAATCGCGATACGCTGCTGGATGCGATGGACCACCCGGAGAAGTATCCAAACCTGACGATTCGTGTATCAGGGTACGCCGTCAACTTCGTGCGACTGACTCGCGAACAGCAAATGGACGTTATTAGCCGCACCTTTCACGGCGGTGAGGCAACTTTATGAGTTATCACTTCTTAGTTTTGAGACGGTCCAGACAGTGCCTGGCCACAGCGTCCAAAGGATTGAGCCGTAAAGCTTCCTGATAATCATTAAGCGCGCCGCTCAAATCGCCAAGAATTTCTTTCGCGGTCCCGCGGTTCAAGTAGGCAACATTATCATTCGCGTTTATCAAGATGACCTTATCAAAATCGGCGATGGCCTCCTGATCCTGGTTCGACCTTAACCGCGCCAGCCCACGATATAGATATGCGCGACCATGTTGCGGATTGAGGTCAACGGCTACGGTGTAATCGAGTATTGCCGCACGATAATCCTTGAGCGACTCGTAGGCTAAACCTCTGGTCAAATAGTTTCGAGGGTCTGCCGGAGCCAGCTCAACAGCACGACTCGCGTCGCTGATGGCGCCATGTGGATCCGCCAACGCTCGTTGATAATGCTGCGGGCTCGATATGCGGATGCGCAATTAACCCTTGTGAGATTGGGTTCCTCCGGCAGCTCCCTGGTAGTTAGTCCGCGGGCAAACAATTGGTCCAGCAAAATCATTTCAGCCACACTCAAATCGGAATTCCGTTGCGCCCGCAGGTAACGCATGCACGCTGACCAGAATGGATTGGGCGCAGGTGGATCGGGCCAGCGTCGGATAATTATGAGATGACGGACCAGGGCTTCTTCAGCCCAGGTGAGAGGCAGGTCAGTTTTCGCTTCTGCTGAATGTAATCATAAAAGGCCTGGTGCCGGGGCAACATGCCGCGAAAATCATAGCCGGTTCGTTTCCCTCCCTCCGCGCTCCAATCAAATCGCTCCGGATCGTTGAAGTGATTGGTTTTGCCGACTCACGTGCGACTAATCAGTATAATTTGAATCTCAGCACGCGGCGAGCAAACTCCGTAATCGGCTATCTGGTTACTAAACAAAATATTCCACCGCACCGTTTGGTCCAACCATTCGGCTTCGGCGAGGAGCAACCGGTAGCTGACAACACGACTGCTGACGGTCGCGCACAGAATCGCCGGGTCGAAATTCGCGTGCTAGTGAACAAAGCGATCGCTAACACGCTCAATTAAACCTGCGCGAGGCGCTCCCTGGAATAATTGGGTTCGGCAGCCTGAACGTACGTTCAGGCTGCTTTTTTGTGAATCGTCACCTTCCGATGTAACAGCGCCCAACGTGAGACTTAGTTGACAAATGCCGGACAACTTTGACCTCTATGTTTCACGCATTGGGCCAAATCACCGGCACGCACCCGCCTAAAAATATGGTCTTCGGCATTTATTGAAACGGCATATAGACCGCGTCTCGTGATGGTGAAATAGAGCCTGGAAGAAACGATGATAGTAAGCTTTCATGGCCGCGCGAGGGTAGCAGTCCGATGCTCTTAACTTCAACGATTACACTGTGGACGGAATTTTAGTAGGACAACCCAAATGTTCACAGGAACGTTTTCTGTGTGTGGAGACATACACAATACAGGGAGAATTCGATCACGAGACCTGTTTGATTCGCAAGTTATAGCTGGAGAGGCCGTTCAGCCGATTCAGTCGCAGCGGGGAGCCGCAGCACGTTTTCTCACCTTGAATCGGGTCTATCCCCAAGGTTCTTCCCAAACACCGCGCCTGAGTTTCAACAGTCGCGATCAGACGGAGAAACAAATGAACTCAGATACTTTCATCAACAACTTACTCGGAGAAACCATCAATCAAATTGTCAACGGAAAAGGCAATTTATCACCCACCGAACAGTCCAAGTTGAAAAACGGCGGCGCTTTTCAAAATGCTAATTTTTTCACGTGGTGTACACCGGGCATCCCCGTTATGCCTGAAGATTTTGCCTTTCTTAAAGGTTTGAGACCGTTGGATTCTGAAAAATGGAAGGGTTTATCGGAGGCTGAAAGGGAAGACAAAAAAGGAACTGCTGCTTATAACTTGACCGTCGCAATGGATAATTTTTCCGTGCTCATCGATACCGTTCCAAACAAAAGCGGGGCGGTCAACAGCCTTCAAGTATGGGAACCGCAAAATCGTATTTCGCACATCTACGAAAGTGTGCTTAAGAATTGCGAAGTTGCTGACACTATTCCCTCTCCGGACGCGCAAGAGCGAATAAACAAAATTCGAGCTGCTCTGGTTAATACCGTAGAAGGAGTGGATGACAACGGCGAAAAATTTAAGGAAGAAAGACCTTCGAAGATGATCGTCGCATACCAGAAGTTTCAGAAGGAATACAGCGATGCTTTTATGGACTATGTGACGTTCATGTCCAAAGCGATAAGTGGTAGCGCGGCAGATGTCCAGATGGTGTCCATGTTCGGGCCTCAGAAATACAAAACAGTCACTACCGCGCTTGATAACTGGGAAGCGCAAGGTTTCAAAACTCAGTACGAAAAGATGATGGCCGACCTGTCCCAATTGGAAGGCGTCAGTATGAGCTTGCTACTGAAGGAATACACGGAAATCTTTGAGCGAAGTCGACGAACTTCGTTGCTCGATTCAGGTGACTACAGCGTCTCGAGGCTGGTGCCGGGAAGTTTTTACGAATCCGGCGGGTGGACGCAGTTTTCGTTTTCATCTTCTCAGCTAAAAAAGACCGATCTCACCAAAACACAGAAATACAGTGGAGGTGCGCGTTTCGGTTTCTTTGGTGGCGCCAGCGGCGGTCATAAGAGGTTAGACACGTCGAACAAGATGAACTTCGAAGGAGCGACGATCGCGTTTGAGTTAACTCAGGTCCCCATCGTTCGAACCTGGTTCAGGGAAGACTTTTTGATGAGTTCAAAATGGAGGCCAAAAACTCAGGCAAATGGTAACTCCACCCTAAATCCCGGTGAGATCTTAAGTAACGGTGATCCCGCGAACCCCCAGGGAAAATTGTTTGCCTATCCGACGGTCATTATTTTTGTCCGAAATATTCGCGTCACGAAATCACTCTACGACCAAATGAGCACTGAAGCGAATCGCGAGTCGGGCGGAAGTGGCGGATTTAGTCTGGGCCCGTTTTCTATGGGCGCCAGCGCGAGTCAAAACAAAACGCAAAGGACTCTCAAAATCGACAAAGTGAACGACAGCATAGTCGTCGACGGAACGCAAATAGCCGGTTTTAGAAATGAAGTCCTGAGGATGTGTCCGAACCCGGATCCTACTATCAAGCACTGGATCTAAACACAGTCTGCTTCACGTTTGCGTTCACATCTATGTGCAGCTCCCTGATCACTGAAGTTGTTTCGTGACCAGTTGGAAGGAATCTTTATGGATAACGAACAAGATACAAAATTGCTGCCGATCATTCTGCAACACGTGAGAGAGCTAACGGAGGCTCACACCGCGTTAGCAGGAAACGAGCACTACAAAATCGTCACTCCCTTTCCTCCCGTATTCAACGATTTTCCTGATTTCCAAAAAGACCAGCTCGACTTCAGGGACGCCCAGCTTGACCCGGTCGCGGCGCAATCGGACACGAACGAAGCCTTCGATTTTTACCGGAACACAGATTTCCTCTATTACGACTACAGCTACGGAATAAAATTCGAAGAGCAAACGCTCACAAAAATCTGCAACGAGTTTTTCCTCAACTCGGTTTTTGTGAATACCGAGGACACCAGTTTCACCACATCGTTTGCGGAAAAGAAGGACGCCTTTCTGCGAAAGTGCCGCCGCCAAACCGTTCCCCAGGAAACGTCATTTATTTACACCGCCTACTCACCCATCAGATGGGAGAACAATAGAGTCGTCATCACGTCGGAGGCGATTAATCGACTCAAGGAAAAAGCTCTGACTGTCTATGCAAACGCGGGCAGCAATAACGAGCATATCAATTCTCTCCTTGCTCAAATCAACGCTGCGTCATATTCAAAAATCGAGTATGACTTTGGCTTTTTCGACGTGATACGGGATTGGTTTGACTCCGCCTTGCTCGAGAGCCGTGAGTGGAAATTCAGTGCCGATAACAAGGTATTGTACGGCGCAAACGATCCGGCATTCGAAACAAACGACATTAAGCTTTGCTACGCCCAAAGGTTTTACGTAGTCAAAAACTACTCCGGAACTCCGATACCACCTGCGAAGGGCCAACCTCCTGGAAATATTCAGATTCGGAACCACAGACGGACGGAGGAGACAGTTAACAAGGGGAAACCTCAAGTTCGTAACCACCGGAGAACGATTGAGCGAGATCGACTTTTGGATCTAAAGATTGCGTCGATTCATGCGGGGAAGCCTCTAACAGCCCGCCCCGCAACTTTAACTGCGGCCGCCCGGATGCAGCCGCCGCGCCCTGGCTTTGTGTGGGTGCCGGCCACGGACACCGTTACGGGTCATTGGGAACGTGAACGTGCCAAACGAAACCCACCTGACGACGGTGACAACACGGCAAAGTACAAGGTTGCCGCTGTTTTATGTCGCATCATCCCGCGAAAGCCTGCCGCAGGCCAACCGGCTTGATCCAGATTCTTCAGATATCGGAGCAAACATATGAGCAACTTCATGATTACGTGGATAGACGATGTGGTTTTGACAATTCGCAAAGTTGCCTGGCTCGCCAACAATAGTGCCGCCAAATCGTTTTTTCCCTTTGAGCCGAAAAACAATCTGGACCAGTTTGATATGCCGCCCTGGTTCAACGCAGACGATTTTTATGATTCCTGCATGGCGACATACGGTGACGCCGCCAGAAAAATCATTGGCGACAGAACCCAGCCCGTGACCGCCAGCTATTTTGTTATTCACGATACGTCAGGCAATAAAGAACCCAATACGGCGAACATCGATACTGTCATTGCCACGCGCGGCATACACCTTTTTCTGGGCACGGAACGAACGGTTTACCGACCACACAAAAAAGCACGCGTCGAAAATGACTGGCACACCGTGGGCTGGGGAACAAGAGTCGGAGACAAGCGCATGGAAGAATTTGTTCATACTGAGCTGTCGCCATACAACAATTATGAAGTGATGAATAAAGCAAAGTATAAGGAGGAGTTAAGCATCGGAATCGAGGGGGTTATTAACAGCGGCTCAAATTTCACTATCAGGCAATATGATCTGCTGGCGATTGCGTATCTGACTTGTTCGCTGCGCAGAGGACGACTATTGACTGTCACCACACATCGAGAAGTTGATTTTAGTTACAGCAACGATGCGCACGGAGACCCTCAAGATTTCGATTTTGATTATTTTTATGAATTAATCGCTTCGTTCCTGGGGTTGGAGAACGCAACGTTCGGGATCCAGCGAGACAGGGCATATTTTCATAACCAAATCAATCTTGATGGTTACGTCAATGAGTTTTGGCCCTTTGTAAACAAAGAGCCCGGTGTATTCGGAGCTAATCAATATGGAAGCCGTAAAAAATACCCCGGCAATCCAAAACATCTCTATGTGAGTGACGAGTAAGCGTCCAGGGATCTCACCCTCCCAACGGAGAGTGTCAATCATTGGCAGCATCGGCAACAACGTGATCAGCATCATAGATGTGCGGGCTGCTTCAGCTGCATTGGACCTCGCTCCTACGTTGATTGAAGAACGGAAAGCGCGAATTGCGAAGATACGCTCCGGATTAATTGAATGGAGCCGACAGAAAAAGATCAATTACATTGAGCCTCACGCCAATTTCATGATGATTGAAACTGGTAAGGATGTGCGCCAAGTCGGTGCTGCGCTGATGTCAAAAGGGGTTGCAGCAGGAAGGCCCTTTCCGCCTTATGACACGATGTTGCGCGTCACAATCGGCGCCAGGAAAGACTGGGCACAATTCCAACACTCGCTAAGCAAAGTTCTCGGCCTAGATTGAGATTGTTTAGACGTGGAAAACTTGGGCAAGTAATGACTCGGCTTCCCGCTCTGTAAGCCGTTCACTTCTTGCTAAGACATCAGCCGGGACCCACCGCGGAAACTCAGTCGTGACTATCTGATGTTCGCCACTAGGCAGATGTACTTCGCGAATGGCGCCGAGGTCCGTCTCATTCAACTCATTAGATAACTTTACCAATGCCGGCCATAGCCGGCGATGAACGTAGGTGACCTTCCCGTCTATAAGACGGCATGTCAGAACATCAGGTGAATCGCGTATTGCGCGGGTAAGTGCAAAAATCACGCGGCCCTTTGGATGTCCCCACCAACGAGTTACTCGTTCGCCCACCACGAAGTCTACAAACGTTGGCACCCTTCCAAGGGAACTTTCCAAAACAATCCCGTTCGCCTCCACAAAATTCAATGCTTCCTCGGATGATGGTAGGCGGCGCGATGGCATATTTGTTTGCCAGATCTTGTTCGGTTTGATGCAAAGTTCAACTGACGAATCTAGATCCATTTCGTCTCGCTGGCAACATACCACTTACAATAATGAAGCCCAAGAGGAACCACAAATACCGAGGACCGATTCCCGAAGCGTGTACTAACTACGAAGCGGAACCAGCCGAGATCAAAATCAAACGTGACGTGTTTGAGGGCAAGTATTGCAAGCAATTCGGAACGACGCTCTTTGCAAAATTCGTCGGCGATCCCAGGGCGGCAGACGATGAGTTTGGTGAGGGCACGTTTTTGGATTGGGCCAGGCACAACAAACGATCATGGAAGCATGATCAGTTTCGCGTGCGCCCTTTGGCGCAGGTGAGGCAGTCATGCTAAAAAATAGCGCCGTCACAGCAGCACAAGTCCCACCCTCTCAGAGCGGGTTCGGGCACTTTGATGGTGGCTGTAAATAGTTGATAATCAAGGCATGGCGGGGTAGCTCAGATGATTAGAGCGTGGGATTCATAATCCGAAACACGCAAATTCTCAACGCTATTGATAAAAACAGGTTGCAGCCATAGCGCTTTCATTGGGGTTTTTTGATGATTCTTTATACAGCTATATCGCCTCTCCGTGCCTTTATCTGAATTCCCGTCACAACACGTCACAAGTAGAATCAACGTCAACCCAGCGCCACGCATGTCGGGCTGGCGGTTGTGTGTGGCGTTTATCGACAAAGCTTCCGATTCTCTTGATCCATGGTTTTTGGCAATTCGCATGGGACGCTGGCACTTGCTTCTGTCAGTTCCCCTCACGACCCACACATGCCAATCACTCTATCTGCAAACACCACGTGGTCCAGATCTTCCATATCCCGCTGTTGATATTGCCCTGCCCAAACAAAGGGAATTCCGAACGATCGCTTCGCGCTGTTTACTCATTTCACTCTATAAATAACGACTGAGGCTGTGTATCATTGCCCTGCCGGAAAGAATCAAGAACGTTTCCCCCGATGCTGCACAATAGTCTTTCATCAATCGGGTTTAAAATCCCCGCAGAACTTATGCACAGAATTACTCGCGAGGTGTTCGCCGCGTGGCGACAAGTATCTATAACTCTCACCGTGCTGACTCTAGTTTGCCAGCCGATGTCCATAGTCGCGCAATCTGGGGAACAAAAAGAAAAGGAAAATCGAGGTATAGGAGTACCTAATAGTTCCACTCGCGCTTCTGACTCAGATCAACCTACCTCGGATACAAAACCCGAAGTAGTAATTCAGTCAGGTCATACCAAGCCGATCAACGCAATCACTTTCGCACCCGACGGTCGTTGGCTGGCCTCCGGCGCCAACGACGACACGATCAAAATCTGGGATCCATCCACAGGACATCTACTGCGCACCCTCTATGGTCATTCGAGCAACGTTAATGCGCTTGCCATAAGTCCGGACGGTAAGCTACTGGCCTCAGGCAGCGGCGATATGATCAGCAAGCGAGAATTCCCCACATTCAAGAGCGGAGGCATCGCGGGCGGTGCCCGGGATAACACGATCCGCATTTGGGACGTTCAAAGCGGACGCGAGCTCAAAATGCTTGTCGGCCATGAGCTGCCTGTCGGCGGCGTCGCCTTCAGCACTGACGGTCGCACGTTAACGACTGTGAGTGGCGATGCAGTCAAGGTGTGGGACGTCGGGTCGGGGAGAGAGTTACGCTCACAAAAGACGAAGTACGACAAGAGCGGCATGGAGAAGTGGGACTCGTTTCGGTCGTTTTCTGTCTTCGGCAGGGACAAGCGCGAGACGCAGCAGGCAGAGTGGCAAAAAAATCTCAAATTGTCTGCTTCAAAAATTACTGTCGCCCGTGGAGGGCAACTGGCTGCGGTGGGCCAGCCCGACAAAGGTATCTGGATCTACGATGCGACAAGCGGCCGCGAATTAAGAGAGTTAACGTTTAAGGCGTCGCCTGAAACGGAACCTTCAAGCCTCGCATTGAGCGCAAATGGTCGCCTCGTAGCTTTTGCAAAGACAACCGATGTCGTGACGGTCCAGGAAGCAACGACGGGTCGCGAGTTATACGACGTAAAGACAGGCTACAGCGCCACTCCGCAACTGGTAAGTTTTAGCGACAGCGGACGACTCCTGGTAACTGCAACCGCTCCAGGCGACAACAACCGCCGCCCTTTAATTAAGCTCTTTGACGCCGCGACTGGACAGTTCATGCGCGATCTGAGCGCTAATGCCGATCAGAACGAGGTACGATTGATCGCGTTTAGCGGCGATGAGCGTTTGTTGGCTACGGCCGGCGGCGGTGACAAAGCGATCAGCATTATCGACATTCCTACAGGAAATGCGCTGCGAGCATTGGGTAGCAACGCCACAGATAAAAATGCAGCAGCCGAGCGAACAGCTTTCCTCAACACGATAGATCCAAAGACGTTGGCCGATTTCAAAAGCCGCGGGATTATTTCGCCGGAACAGATTGTTGACGCCATCGAAGCGCTTGGCGCCGTCGCCAACGAAAAGTTTCCAGTCGGCAACGCCGTTAGCATGAGTCCCGACGGGCGTTACATCATTTCGCGTAGACTGCTTTTGAAAAGTGTAATCTCAGAGGTGTGGGACACTACGACCGGTACACCCGCGCGCATTCAGGAGAGCGCTACCTTGGGCGAGCGAGGTAAACCGCACTTCAGCCCTGATGGCCGTTACCGTGCTGCACCTGATTTCGCGATGAAGCGGATCTATACGACCTCGGCTAGTGACTACAACATTTTTTCCTCCTCAGATGATTGGGACAAGATCTACGATCAAAAAGTAGAGCTCTTCGATGGCAAGTCGGGCCGGAAGCTGCGCGAGCTGAATGGTGGAAAAGCAAACGAGGTCGGGATCGTTCCTGTTGTCGGTTTTAACTTTGACGGCAGTCTTGCAGCCATGACGGGTTTTGAGAACAAGGCACCAGTTGTTTTGATTTACGAAACCGCCAGCGGACGCAAGTCGAAACGGCTGGACATCGCAGAAGCAGATCAAAGCGAAGGCGTTGCAGCTCTGACAATTAGCGCCGACGGGCGCCTCCTTGCAGTAGCTCACTCAACGAAGATTGACGTTTTCGACATTTCCACCGGACGGACCATCCGTAGATTGCCGCATCGGGGCCGCGTAACGTCACTAACATTCAGCCCCGATGGCCGATTCATCGTGGCGCTCGGCGAGAATAACGATAAGTACATCTGGAATCCTGCCACGGGTGAGAAGCTCGCGACTCTCATCAACCTAACCGGTGCGTTCAATAGTCAGAACAATAATTGGTTGGTCGTAACACCCGATGGCCTTTTTGATGGATCGCCATCAGGATGGAATCAAATCCTCTGGCAGTTTCGCGGTAATACTTTTGATGTGACATCCGGTGAAACCTTCTTCAATGAATTTTATTACCCCGGGCTGCTTGCCGAGATCATGAGTGGGCGAAAACCTGTCGCGCCCAGAAACATATCTCAACTCGACCGTCGTCAACCCGAATTAACTGTTACCGCTGACAGCGGCATCAACTCAGCCAAAGTCTCAGAGCAAAAGCTCACGGTTAAAATTCAAGTAAGCGAAAAACCCGCCGACAAGAATAATTCAACTGGCAGCGGTGCAAAGGACCTGCGGCTGTTTCGCAACGGCTCATTGGTGAAGATCTGGCGCGGTGACATCTTACAAGGACAACCTACTGCGACACTGAAAGCCACGATACCCGTGATTGCGGGTAAGAATCGACTCACGGCCTATGCGTTCAATCGCGATAATGTCAAAAGCAAGGACGCGACCTTCAACCTGGTTGGAAGTGAAAACCTAAAGAGGGAGCGGACTGCCTTCGTGCTGGCGATTGGTATCAATCAGTATGAGAACAGTCGATACAATCTGAAATATGCGATTGCAGATGCACAGAGTTTTGCGTCCGAGTTTGGGCAGCAGCAGCAAAAACTTTCTCGTTACCAGCGCATTGAAATCATTCCGCTTTCTGATCGAGAAGCGACAAAAGCCAACATCCTGTTAGCTCTGAAACTGCTCGCCGGTAGTGGTGGAGAATTGCCAAGCACGGCGCCCGCTTCGTTGAAACGGATCGCTCCTGCCCAGCCGGAGGACTCGGTCATACTCTTTTATGCCGGACACGGGACGGCACAAGGGCAAAGGTTCTATCTGATACCGCATGACCTCGGTTACCAGGGCGAACGTACCGCGCTTGACCCTGCGGGTTTGGAGACGATTCTCAGCCATAGCATCTCAGACACGGAGTTGGAGCACGAGGTAGAAGATCTTGATGTCAGCAATTTTGTCCTGGTGATTGACGCTTGTAATTCAGGGCAAGCACTTGAAGCCGAAGAGAAGCGTCGCGGACCAATGAACTCAAAAGGGCTGGCCCAACTTGCTTATGAGAAAGGAATGTATATCCTCACGGCGGCCCAGGGATATCAAGCGGCTTTGGAATCAGCTCAACTGGGTCATGGTTATTTGACTTACGCGCTGGTTGAAGAGGGCTTGAAAACGGCTGCCGCCGATACTTCGCCAAGAGACAACATGGTTTCAGTCAGGGAATGGCTCGACTTTGCGATGGAACGCGTACCGCAACTTCAAGAAAACAAATTCAAATCACGTGATATCGCTCTACACGTCGCGTCGTCTGCCGCTGCCGAAGGAGTGCAATCGAACAACAGTATTGAGGCTCGGATAACCGACGTTCAGCGTCCACGCGTCTTCTATAGGCGCGAGCTCGAACCTGAACCCTTCATCGTCGCCCGACCTTAGGCTCCATTGTTCGCAAAGACTCGGAGTGGCCAGCGGCAGACCAATTCAATTGAAGACCCTGACAATAATCCGATCGAGCTGTTTGAGCCTGCGTCATAAGTGTAAATCCGATGGCCCATACCTGGCCAAAAATAACAGCACGTGACGTATACGCGACGGTAAGGAATGGCAAGCAACGTAAAACCGTTGATTGAAATGATAACCAATCCGGCTGTGACCATTAGAACAACATTCAAGCTTTTGGATCACAGCCGGGCCATCCTCCGTGAGGCCGAGGCACCAATTTGCTTGCCAAACACCTTAGCTGACTATCGAGAGATGATGGGAGCAATCCTAAATACTTCGCCATTTGACATCAGTGCTTTTTCACCTGCTTGTTTGGCAGGTATGGACGCAATGGATCTGATAGCCTCCAGGCACTTCCGCACACCCGTTGCCCTTTCTTTCTGGTTCAGCCTATTGGAAACGACAAACACGGGCATCTAACGACCATTAGACGCTTGGCTCAGTAACAGGGGCCGCGCTCACAACTTCAAGCTTTTCAGCAACTTACAAACGTGTTTTTTAATGTTGACGGGAACGTTGACGGCAGGTCAAACTCCAAGAAAAATCGATTTCACGGAGACGCTAATACTAACACTTCTTCGGGCTATTTTTGGCGAGGTCTGTCAGCATATCCGTTGGTTGGACCAAGTGGCGAAACAATCACAACGTAGGATGACGTCGACCGTATGCCGATCATCCTTATCGACCCACCGCAAAATTAATATCTCTCCCTCCTTCTACCGACATTCTCAACACAACCAATAAGAAAAAAGAGGCGGTTAACGAGTAGGTGATTCACTAAGAAATCTTCGAAGGGAACCGCCGTAATGAAATTTTTACTTGGCGTCCTCGTTGGTTACAGCCTACGAGGCAAACGCAAGCAACTCATCAAAGTTCTTGTGACACTGCTGGTTGTGTGTGTGGTTTTGCCGGCTGTCGTTTTGCCGGCGATTGCACTTCTGGGCCTGAGTATTGACGTCCAACGTGAGCGCCGGTCTAGGTCAGTTCAAACCAAGGTCCCAGCGCTTAAAGGACTCACCTATGAAGACGCCGAGAGGAAGCTTCACGCCGCTAACTTGAACATTCGATTGTTGGCAACACGTTACGATTCCGCCCTTCAACCCGGATTAATTATTGACCAAACTCCCGCACCTGGGGAGGAGGTAGCCGTCGGCTACTCAGTTGGCGTTACCATTTCCAAAAAGGATTTCGTTGGTCCTGGTCCGTAACATTAAGCAAACTCA
>Ga0105238_10000308_pt1 | contig 53378 bp, 76 predicted proteins | sample KBSC34metaG_FD_81526 | JGI IMG/M metagenome (GOLD analysis project Ga0105238, IMG submission 81526) | Corn rhizosphere microbial communities from Kellogg Biological Station, Michigan, USA - KBS C3-4 metaG | ecosystem: Host-associated > Plants > Roots > Rhizosphere > Soil | place: Michigan, USA...
CACCCAGAACGGCTGGCTTGGCGGCCTGCGCAGCCTGGGCGACGTTGGCGACAGCAGCCGCGACACCGGCCCGGAGTGCATCGGACCCGGCCTTGTATCCATGGTCGGAAGCGGTCGTGACCAAGCCGGCCACAGCGATGGCAAGCCGCAAACGCGGGTCCAGCTGGGCGGTGGGAACCAAAGCTACGATGGCGAGAGCATGGCCGACGTATCCCGAAAGATGGGACACGTACTTGGTGAACAGGGCGACAACGGCGGATTTCATGCGGGGGTATCTCCATGCAAAAGTAATTGACGCAGTGGCGCGTATCGGGACGCGTCCAGCTTGGCATCCGCGACTTTACATTGCGCGGCGCAGTTTGGCCAGTCGCGGGCGATGGCGTAGGCAATCATGTGCGGGAACCCGTGGACTTCCCCATACACCCCGGCGTTGTACGCCACGTCAAGGAACACCGATTGCCGCGTGGGTTCGGACGATAGCCCGGCGTACCACTGGACCCCGTTGACCACGCTGGCGGTCAGTTCGGTGTCCACCTTCGTGACCAGAAACCGGGCCATGACTTCGAACAGTTCTTCCGACCCGCAGGCCATTAGGTTGAACCCCCAGCCCCAGGACAGCTTGCCGACCGGGGCCACCACGGGCTTACCCGTCGCGTCATCGTACGGCAACAGTCGGTCCCCTTCTTCCCGCACGATGCGGGGCCGGGTCAGGAAGATTTCAACGGCCCGCGCGGTCATGGTTTGAAGTGTTCCGTAATCCAGGCAATCAGGGCGACCACGCCCGACCCCGAACCGACGCCGGCCAGGGCCTTGGCGAAGCGGGCGGCCCCCTTGCGTTGGTTGTCCACGGCCACCAGCTGATTCAACAGCGTGGTTTGTTGCTTCGTGTCGGACTTGATTTCCGTCACGTCTGTTTGTAGCGCTCCCAACCGTTCTTCCAGCCGGGCCACTCGTGTATCCAAGGGTTCCATGATTATTGCGCCATGCAGAAAATGTTCATCGTAGCGCCCACTGCTGCGCCACCACTTACGTTTTGAACCACCGCGTGGGTGGAAGATGACGACGGGGTGGTGTCGAACTTCGCCACCACTTCCGTACCGCCGGTTACTGTATCGGGCGTCACTACGCATATAGGTGTTGCGGCGAAATATGACGCGCTGAAATTGATGGTGCAGCCGGTACTGGCCCAGGACACCGACGAAATACCCGTGGCTGTGCCCGAAATCGAACAAGTAGAAGACCCGTCCGACACCACACGGGCGCGGGCTGTTACCGGATTGGCTCCTACAGCTACGCCGTTGACGTATATGGCCTTCGCGTTGATGGAACCCGCACCCTTCGTGCCGCCCGTGGCGCTGTTCATCACCAAGCCACCATCCCCGAACAAGCGCATGTATTCCACGGACGTGGCGCTGTTCCCCCAATACATGGTGTAGTCCGCACTGGTAGAACCGGCATCCACGCGGGGACCAAATGAAGACCCGCTGGTGCTAGACCCCAAAACTTCTAACGTTGCTTGACCGCTGACGCCCCGCACGGTCAATGTGTTGGTTGTTCCGGCCAACATATTGATATCCCCGCCGGACGTTATGGTGATGCGACAAGCCCCGCCCGTGCCTATGCAAAGCGGTACGCCGCTGTCGGTGTATAGGTACGCCGCTTCACTGTTGAACCCATTTGTTATAAAGGCCGAAGTCTGCGCGGTGCCCGTAATCAAGTGGTGAAACGAGTGTGAAGAGTTTGCGGCCAGAACCTGGGAAAACGTACCGTTTGATGTGGCGTCTGTATTCTGTGCGGACAGCTGTATGCCACCCCCTACGTTGTTCTTGACGGTCCCGATACTTCCCCCGGCATTGATGCCGGCCGTAACGGTCATTGTCTGCGTGCTGTCCAGCTTCATGGCAAGCGCAATGGATGTGCTGCCGCTGGGAACCGTGTAAAACTCAAGCCGGCCGGGGTAGCTTGTGCCGGCCGATGGGATGCCGTCCAACAAACTGATGATACGGGCAGTACGCACCGGGGTGGTCGTTCCGTCGCTGCCCATGAACGAGATAGAACCAGTTTCATCATTATTTGTCAGGATGGTGTTAGTTCCCACTGTAGCGCCACGGGAATGATAAAACATGGTATCCGAACCACCAGACCCCGCGTTGTATCTTGCCAGCAACGTGAACGCAGACCCCGCGCCCGCACCACCATAAGACCAGCCGGCCGTGGTTCCGTTTACGTTCAATGTGGGGACACCACCGAAGTTAAAAACCCCGCTGGTAGAAACCGACAGTTCCGGGTTGGACCCAAGGCCCACGCCATTGGCGAGTACGAAGTTATTCGTGCTGCGCTGGTTTCCAATAGACCAGTTCACCCCGCTAAGGTCCACTGCGCGGAAATACGCATCCGCGCCCGCGGCGTTACTGGCGACAATCTCAACGTCATTCGTACCGTTGCTTGTAGCCTTCAATGCAGTGATGTTTCCCGCGCTGGGGATCAATTCCAGCTGTTGCGTGGCCGCCGTAAAGGTACTGCCACCCACGCCAGCGAATGCACCGCCGTTGTTATACTGAAGCTGGCCGGTAGAACCGCCGGGCGACCCGCCACCAGTTCCCACCGCTACGCCACCGACATAAAGGCCCACAGCATTGATGGTGCCTGCGCCCTTGTTGCCACCGGTCGCGCTGCCTACAACCACCCCGCCCGTGATGCTGGTCTGTCCAGTGCCCAGGAACGAATACGTGGGGTTGTCCGCCGCATTTCCAAAGTTAATGCCGGTCCAGGCCGCGCCAGTGCGCGCCGCAGTTATCACAGACGTGACCGGCGTAGTGGGGGCCGCATCAGTAGCCGACTGGAATAGAAAGCCGGCGGTAGACTCACGCAAAAGGGTGTTCTTTGTATCGGCCGCACCACCGGAGTTATTCAGTACGATGTTCGCCGTTGTGTTGGCAAACGTTTGAACCCCCGTCCAAGTGGGCGCTATCGACTGGTCTAGCGCATGTGTGGAGTCTGAACGAGTGTACGTTGTGGCGCTGCCATTGACCGCTGTCAGGCCAATAAGCCCCGTTGGATTCGCGCCAGATACTGCAGACGAAACGTTTTGACACGTGTTGTTCGCAGCAAGGTACTGCGTAGACAACCCCGTGCAGCCGGAGTACATCCCGGTCACGTCCGACGCTGCCGCGGCAGTGTTCTGGTAGGTGGTCCCCGTGTTCTTTTGAATGCCGTTGGCCGGTCCGAACTTGTTGAATACGGCCTGACCCCATCCTGTGGTGGCCAGCAACAACGATACCAGCAAAAAACCTAACTTCTTCATGTCACTACCCATACGCCACTTGCGCCGATTGCCTTGACCCATTCAATTGTCATGCTGTCGTTTTGCAACAGCGTCGTGACACTAGACGCGCGCACCTGATTACCGGCGGACCCCGCAAGGTTTCCGATAGTCAGGGCGTTCGCGCCGGTGTTCGTAATCGTGATGCGTTGCCCGTCCCGCTGCGCCACAAACCCGTTCAGGGTGATGGCTCCCGCGGTCGTGTCCACATCCAAGTAATAGTCCGACGCGCCCGGCAGCACATTGTCCGCATGAGTGCCCGCCGTTGGGGCGCTGGATGAGTACTGCGGAGTCAACGCCATCCAGCCCGTCAGCACGCTGTCCGGGTTGTTGGTGTTATTCGCCGTCAGGTTCAGGAAAAACAGCGTGGGGTCCGTGGCGCTGCGAATGATCGCGCCCACGGGGTAGCCCCCGCTAAGGCTCACCACATCACTGTTGAACGCGTACGTTCCACCAGCCGCCACCCAAGCGGTATGGGCGGTAATGGTGTACAGAATGCCGTTCATGTCCTTGCCGCGGGGCGGTATGCCCCCGCTGGTCTTCGGCAGACGCGTGGCCGGGGGGAACCCGGTCGTGAAGGACGCCAGTTCTGGCGAAACCGATACTTGCGTGGGCACCGGAATGGGCAGCGTCAAGTCCGTGCCGACCACACCGCCCGCACAGAACGGTTCCGCTACTGATGGGGGTACTACCATTGACATGTCAGAATCCTAGCGCCCGCCAGCGAATGGGACTGGCCCCGCCGGTGGTTTGCGGTTGAAATCCAAACCGGGACACCGTGCCGCTTTTGATCCATGTTTGGACGGCCCCGCCGGCTTCGGTAATCGCCTGTATGTCCACACAAGCGGCCGGGAACGGTATCGGGAAGCTAATGACCGATGCGCCACCAGTCGGGTCTGTGCCCCACTGGTCAATGGTGCCGTCTGGGTTCTTCCGATAGCCCGACGAAGCCAACACGCTGCCGGGGTTCACGAACCCGACCGTGGCCACCTGGGAACCGGTCGCACCCAGGGCCGCCGTGGGCGCGGTCGGAGTCCCGGTCAACGCAGCGCTGGCCAGAATCAAAGACGTGTACTGCGTCACCGCAGCCGCCGGTACCTGACCCGCGACCACGGACCCAGCGAACTGGGAAAGCGAAATCTGGGCCGCGAAGTTCGCCAGCGAAATCTTGCGGTGGTACCCGTCGCCAGCGTCCGCGTACACCGCGGCCATGCTGAAGTTTTCAAGCCCACTGCTTTGATTGAAATACGTGGCGAACAGGTAGCCGCTGTTATTTCGCAGCGCGATGGTGTTGGGTGTCGGGTTCACATCCGTGGGCAATGTGATGGGCGCAACGGTCGGGTAAATGTTGGTTCCGTCGCCGTACACTTCCGTGGGGCCGCTGAAGCCGCCCTGGGGGATGGCCACGCCCGTACCGCTGGCCGTCTTTGCAGTCAGTGAAAACGCGCCGCTGGAGTTGTTCACAATCAGCCACGACCGCAGCCCTTCCGTGGTGCCGGACGGCAGAATGATTTGCGCATTGCCCGCCAAGGCCCCGGACACTACGATGACGCCGCGCCGAAACTGGGCACGGGAAAGAGTGGTGACGCCCCCGGTGGTGGCAATCTGAGTGAACCCATAGCTATACAGCGGGGTCCAGCCGGCCGCGCTGCCGCCGTCTGGGTCGGTCGTATTGCCTGCGGTCTGGTTCAGCCATAGCCCGGACCCGTCCGCCATGCCGACCACCGCGCCGGCCGCGTAGCCGCCCATTGCGGTGGAAAGGGTCGAATTGAACAGGTACGGCTGGCCCGCCTGGGCCGCGGCAATGTGCGCGGACAGCATGTACAGAATGCCGTTCATGTCCTGACCGTACGGCGGATTGCCCCCCGCAAAAATCTGGGTCATGGTCAACGGCGGGAAACCCAAGTCGAACGACGCCCGCGTAGCATCGCCGGTCGTGACCGGAATGGGATTCTGAATAAACGAAGGGTTCGCGTTCTTCGCGAACGGTTCCTGAATCAGCGGTGGGGTGGGTTGTCCGGCCATGTTTAGCTTCCAGGGGGCTGGTAAAATGTACCTTGGTCAAAGGGTTGCGCGCCGGCCCCCATTTCCTCAAATCCAAAATTGTCGCCCAGAACCACCACGCTGACGCTGACGCCGGCCGGATGTGGGAGCGCCCCGGACTGGGTAAGTATGGCGTAATCGGCCTGCGTAATGTCAAATTCGAAAACGAACGTCATCGCCATGTTCCCGTTGTCAATGACGTAGCACACCCCTTGACCGGGAAACAGGTTCCGCAGTAGCAGGTTCAGACTGGGGGCGGACGTGGCGACAATGTTCGCAAGGGCCTTGACCAGAATAAGCGTCCGGTAGGTATCGTCCGGCAGCAAGAACGACTGGCCAGCCTGGACGCCCGTATAGAACGTTCCTTGGTTGAACGGTGCCCAGTCCGCGGGAATGTCGGCGTTGTGGAACCCGAACGTGGTTGTGTTGCTGGGTATCTTCAGCAACCGAGACACCCCAACAATTGCGCCCCATATGTCAAGTCCGAACCCCACGGCCGTGTCCACGTTCCATACTGCGTCGTAGAACGCTTGCATATTGACGCGCGGGTCAATGTAATCGTTCATACTCTCAATCAGCTGCGTCAGCGTGGGGCTGTTCGCATACTGGGAAATTATGGTGCGGCCGACGTTCAACATGGGATTACACCAGCGTCACGCTGATATCGGACGTTTGCACGGTCGGGGCTTGGTCAATGCCTATCAGCTGGGAAGTCAGCGTGGGCGTGACCGACCCCAACAGGATGGACAACACCGACACTTCCGGGCCTATGGCAATGACGCCGGGATAAAACTTCGACGCGAGCAACAGCGACCCGATGCGCACGCGTGTGCTGCCGTCCGCACCGGTAAAGGCTGCTACGATGGCGGCCTGTACCAGCTGCACGATGTTGGACGGCAAGCTGGTACTGTTGGCAATCTGAACCGCGAACTTGATAGCCAGCGACGCCGGCCGTTCGAAGGTGACGTTATACGTGGGCAACGGCGGCAGATACCCGCTGCTATCGGTCACAACCACGGTGGTGTTGCCGTTGTAATTGCAGCCCACGTCTTTCTTGGTCCAAATGGCCTGCGCTATGTCCGTGTCCAGGCCCCCGACCGCCGCGACGTAAAGCGAATGCGGGGCCAGCGTGAACGCGGTGGACCCCACAGTGATGGGGGAATTCGTCACGTTTTCCGTCACGTACACGTCCAGTACGTTGGCTACATCGAACACGGCCGCGTATATGGACGGCAGCGACCCGCGGGCGTTCAGGGCGACCGATTGCGCCCGGCGATAGGCAAAGGCCGCTTGCGACTCCACAGCGCTACCCGTGGTGCCTGGGGCTGCGTTGTTGATGGTGTCCCACCCTGGGATGGCCTTGAAAATGCCCGTCAGGGTATTGGCCGGGCACGGTATCGGCCCGGTGACGACGTTCGCGAACGACAACACAATGGACCCGCCGGCCGGGATGATGCCGTCTTCCAGGCAGCTGTAAATGTTCCCGCTGGTGTCCTTGGCTTGCGCGCCCACGGGTATTTCGGTTCCCGCGTTGCCCACGCACGTGCAGGACACGACGGTGGACGTGGCCGGCTGCCGGTTCAGGAAGTAAATGCGCGCAATCGCGTCCTGCATGAACCCGTCCGCGGTGTCGGGGTTCACTTGGTTGACGAATTCGGCCAAGACCGCGTTATTGTCGGCCTGCATAGCCGCAATGGACGTGGCCAGCTGGCCCTGGGGTGTGGACAGTCCAGGGTTCACGCCACCGCCAAAGGCCGCGTCAATGTCTTCCTGCACCCCGGTCAGAATGTCGCTTTCCTGGGGGACTACCAAGCCGGCGGGCGTGAACTGGATGCTGGGTACGTTCGTGGTCATGCTATGGGTACCGTCTGGGTGTTGCCGCTTGAGTCAGTGAAGGACACGTACCCCGTGACCGTGCGACCCTCAAATGAAGATATCACGCAATCCGCGCTGACCACGCCGGGGACGGTCAAGGCCGCGTCAATCATGTACTGCTTGAACAGCTGAACCGGTGGCGCTTTCCCCAGGATAGTGGCGAAATACGGCACGCCCTGGGAAATGTCGTACCACAGTTCCCCGGAAAACAGCCTGATGGCGCTGGCCACGTCCTGCGCAAGCTGGTATGGCTCCTGCGCCACAGCAATGTTGCCGTTGGCGTCCAGCACCAAGTCCCAGGCCAGCGTGTCGAGTAGCAGCGTTTTCATGGCGTCGCGGAATTTCCGGTGACAGCGGTGGCCCCGGCGGTATACGTCCCAGGCCCGTGGGTGTGATTATGTAAGCTTTTCCCGTTCGCTGTCACGTCCACGGTGGCCGCCAAGGTGCCCGCGACCGTCGCGCCCGTGCCGCCACTGACCGCCAGACCGCCGTTAAGGGCCGCAGCGCCCGTTACGGTCAGCTGCTGCGCCATGGTGACGTTGCCCACCGTCTGGGCCACTGCGCCCTTCAGGTTGATGGTGGGGGCCTGGATGTTCACGACGGTGGACGCCGTAAGGTCGATTTCCGGGGACGTGACGACCGCTTTGGTACTCGCGTTCACGTCCACTTCGGGCGACGTAACCACGGCCTTGGTACTCGCGTTCACGTCCACTTCCGGGGCCTGTATCGTCACCTTGGTGGGGCTGACAATGTTGATGCCCGCACCGTCTTGTAAAAATTGCACGTACTGGGACGGAACCGCGTTCAGGAACCCCCCGATATACAGACCGTCCGCCATGTCCAGCTGGCGCAGGCTACCGGGCGGGGTACCCTTGCCCGCGGTCGCGTTCGATACCGCTTGCGCCGGGTCGGCCTTGACCGCGCTGATATCCCGCATTGCAAAGATGGCCAGCCCCACGTCGTTCTTTTCGGGGTCCATAATGACCGCGTTCGCACCGCCCTGAATGCGGAAGTACGGCAGCCGGTATATGGTCCCGTGCGGGGTCGTGGTCCCGTCGTTCGGGTTGATTTGGTTGACCAGCGGAATTACGTCCACGAAGCCGTACGGCGACAGCCCGCCGGTGTTGGTGCAGGCTTTGACCGTGACCAGCGTGGCCGTACAGACCCGGTTCAGGAACTGCCGAATGATGAACGCGAAAGTGGCGAATTCGTTCGCCACGTCTATGGGTGTTTGGTTTGAAACGGCCATTTAGGCAACCACCTTCAGGCATTGCAAATGCGTGTCCCACCGGCCCTTCGGCAAATTTGCTTCCAGGGTGTGGGTCAAGGCGAACGGGTACCATCGGCCGTTGGCGCTGGGTATCGAACTAGATAGCTGGACGGGCGTTCCGGTCTGAAACGCAGAATTCCAAATGGCCAGCACGTTCAGGCCCGCGCGTTCAAACACGGGGTACCCTATCAACCCAGTGTCTTTGTTGAGTACGACAGCCGGTTGACTCTGCCGGGGCAGCCCGTGGGGCGTCACCAAGATGGTGTCCCCCTGCAGGTAAAAGTCCGCGTTGGCTGCCGCGCATGCTTGCACCAGCTGGTCATATAGGGTTCCCGTAAAATACGGGTTGGTCAGGACGCCCGACGCCCCGCCGTCAACGTACTTGAACCCCATAGCCTGGATGATATCGCCCGCGGCTACTCCAATGTCCACCGTGAACGGGTAGCTGGTGGGGGGTGCGGCCGCAATTTTCTGGAAGTACCCGACGCTGGCCAGACAGTGGAAATACACATCGGGCTGGGCCGTGAACTGGGGTTGCGCTTCTACAATGGTCCCCTTGAATACCTGTACCCAGCCAGTGCCGTCGTTCGCTTCCAGAATCACAAGATGGTTCAACACCACCGGCAGGTTGGCCCACGCCACTGTCAGCGCGTTCATGTCTTCGGGCTTCATGCCCATAATCTTCAAGTCCAGCTGGGTGGCCTGACGCGCCACGCCCTGGGTCTTGGATGACATGCGCAGGTTGGTCAATACCAGTGTGTTGTTCCCCGTGCCGGGAAAAGTCTGCTTGGTACCGGCCAGAATGAACGTGACGCGCAGCTGTTTACTGGTGAAGCTTGTCATGGAAGGTCGGCCGCTTCCATGTAGTAAAGCACGTACCGGGTATTCAGCCCGGTATAAAACGGCTGGGCATCGCCCTGGGTATCATTGAAAATGAAGTCACCCACGAAGCCGTGGTACTGGGCGTCCAGCAATAGCCGCTGTTTGTTGCGCACAATCCGGGCCGTCACCACCGCGGTGCCACTAACCGCCAAGTCGAAATACATGTTTGCGCCGTTCTGCCGCAAGGCAATCTGACAGTCTTGATTCGCCAGCACAATGGAGAATGTCTGACTGGGTACGGCGGACGTGGGAACGGGGATCATTGGTTGACCACTCCCGTCAAAGTGTTGGGCACAGACGTGCCGCCGTTCACGGTTCCGGTATTCTGCACCGGCTGCGCAGACGCCTGTTGCGCGTTGGTCGTGACCGTGGACGTTTGGGTGTACTGGGCCGTGACCGTGCGGATTTCACGGAAGAACAAATCGACTTCGGTTAAGAAGTACGCCCCGCCGGCCCCGCGTCGGGTAATCTCAGTCCGGTACGGGTTGATGTTCTTGTATGTCCGTTCCGGGGTCAGAATGTAGTACATGTCCAGGCTGGCCAAAACCTGTTCTATCTGGCCCAGGAATACTTCACGGTCAGCCTGACTTCCGCCCTTGCTTAGTCGCACGGACGTTTCAAACGGGTTCGCGACCTTGTTGTATGACGCAAAGGCCCCGTCTTGGATAGGGGCGTCTGTTATGTCGTACTCGTTTCTGTAGTTGAATTCCAGAACGCTGTCCGGCACAACCACGGGGGTCAAGTTCCCGCGCACGGTCACGGTCACAAGCCCGTCCGACCCCGGCGCAGACGGCGGGGGTACCTGCTTGTAAATGCCCCACTGCGGGGTCACGAACAGCGACCGCCATAGGGAACCGATAGCCGCAGCGCCAGACAGCGCGGGGCCTAGATTGTTCAGGGCCGACTGTGACGCCCGCGCCAGCTGGGGCACGCCCGGCAGGTTCGGCACGTTCGGGAAAGGGATAAGCGACATTATTGCATCCCCCCTTCAGCATGGGACGCCATCAGCTTGCGCACCACCGCTTCGTCCATATCGGACGCAATGGTGTCCGCGTCCTTGGCCTGGGTGTGTACGGCGATGTGGTCAATATGCACGGTCGTGGTGTTGCCCCCACCGCTGCCCACGGTCGGCGTCGCGTCTGTATGGTGTTGGTTAAGGTCCACGCCGGCCAACACCTTGCCCGGATAGTCTTGTGTTTCCTGGGCCAGCGGCTTGCCGCCGGGCTTCATGCTGGCGCGCACGCGAGTTTGACCCGCGTTGTACGATTGAGTGGCCAGATACCACGCCCCGGCGTCGTCCGCGTCCCCGGATTTCACGAAGCTGTCGTGAAGCTTCCGCAGGTATTCCGCGGCCGTGTAAATGTCCTTGTCAGGGTTCTGCCCCGCACCGGGGAAGTATTTCGGCATCAGCTGGGCGATACCAACAGCCCCGGCCTTGCTGCGCGCGTTCGGGTCGAAATTGCTTTCCGTCTTAATCAGGTTGTGGAGCAACACCGGGTTAATGCCGTACTTCTTCGCCGCGGCTTCAATCGTGGGTGTGGCCCGCATTTCAACGTACTTACGGGCCGCGCCAGACGCCCAGCCCTTCAACACGTCGCCGGCCTGGGACGCAGCGTTGCCCAGCTTGTGCAGGGCTTCCGCGGGATGCGCGATTGCCTCATTGACGGCGGCTTGGACGTTGCCCGCGCCACCACCAAGTTCAGCGACCTTGAACCCTTCAATTTGCTGTTCTTTCTCAATGCGCGACGTTGCCACGTGTTCAGCGGCCTGTATCGCGTCGGGGGTCACTTGAATACGGTTCTGCTGCCGCGCCAGTTCGGCTTCAACAGCCTGCCGGCCCTGCAGGATGGCATTCGCCGTTCCTGGGTCGAATCCAGACTGTTGCAGGAACTGGAACGCATCGGCGCGCGTCATGCCTTAGGACTGGGCGTTGGCTATCGCGTCCGCGGTATCCAACAGTATGTCCTTGAACTGCCGCGCGTGGCCGCTGGCGTCCTGAAACTGTACGCCCAGGCGGGCCAACATAACCAACGAATCCGACATTTGGCCGTTGTATGCCAAGTCGAAGATAGCGCGTTGAAATCCGCCCACGGTCTGCCGGGCCGCTTCCGCGTTGCCGCCCATCATGACTATGGCGTTTTCGAAGTTCCGCAGCCGGTCCGCGGCAATGTCGTAGTTCTTCGCGTCAATGCCCAGCTGGCGCGTGCGGGTCGCCACGTCGTCAATCGCGTTCACGGCCTTTTTGACCAAGGCCACGGCGGTACCGACAGCTATCCACCGCGTTGCCAGCTTGCCCAGGCTGCCGGACATGACCCCGCTGGACCGCTCCACCGCTTGCTGGGTCTTCAGGACTTCGGCCGCGACTTGCTTTTCACCCTTGGTGAAGTCGCGCGGGTCCAGGCCCAGCTTGATTACCAGCTGGTCAATGACGGTTGTTGACGACACGGGCGGCCACCCTTTGGTTGTGCAAGTCCACGTTCAGGACTTCCAGCATATTATACGCGTCTGCCACCCCGTACACGGTTTGCAGTTCGTGCAGGGTCGCCATTCGCGCAGACATTAACGCCCCGATTACGCGCGGGACGTTGGCATAGCTCAGGAAGCCGGAACCGCGGGCGGGGTGGTGCCCAAAATCGAGGCGACGCCGGCTAAAGAAAAACCCAGGTGGACTTCCAGTATTTCCGCGCGCAGCTGCAGCCGGGTCGAAATCTCTTCAATCTGGCAATACGCCCCGTCCATAAGCGACTGGGCCGGTACACCCTGGCCCGGTGGCACGTACTGAACGCATGTCATCATTTCGTCCAGCAAGGGCTTCAGGGCCACCGGATTCACGCCGGGCAACATCTTCAGGCCCACAAGGAACAGCGCGGACGCTGCGCCCTTGCTGGCTTCGACTGCGGCCAGCCCCGCCATGGCCGCGCCCAGCGCGTTGGCCGGCATATCCACGCCAGCGTTGCCCATGACAATCAGCGCACGGGCAGCCCACCATTCGCCTTGATCCGCCGGCATTTCCGTGATTAGGAAGGACTTCCCCTTGTCGCGACCATCGGCGGTGATGGTCACGATTCGCGTTGTGCGGGCCATTAGACCGTCACCGGCGCGGGCTGGACGGTGTTCCACGTAATTTCATACGTGACCGGTTCCAACACTTTCTTGGCCGGGGGGATCGGAGTGAACCGGGTCAACACGCCCTTGACCAGCGCGTACGACTTGCCCAGTGATGGCAGTGTCAGGATGCCGTCCAAAAACACGACTTCCCGAAGCGAATCCTGCGCGCCCACCAGCGTGTCGAACAGCGGAATGGTGACAGAATCAGCCTGCAGCGTGATTACCTGCTTGGTCAGGTGGGGCAGGTAGCCGGCCGACATGTTGGCGTCCACGCCGATGCGGGCTTCCGCGGTGTCCACCGCTTCCGTCGCAAATGCGTCGTCTGACGCGTAGCCCTGCACCCTGATACCAACACCGGCGACCGCGGGCAGCAGCCCGGAAAACGCGCCCAGCAGCCGCGGGTTGATAATCAAGCTACTGTTGGCCGAAGTGATTGTGGACATGGTTGGTTACTCAATGTCGATTGACGCAAGGTTGATTTTCTGGACAGACCCGCCGTCCGTGTACCACAGCGTCATCGGCGGGCTGCCCCGGCTGGTGCGCGTGGTCGGGGCCGCGGGCAAAATCTGCAGGTACCAGCCCTGCGACTGCAGCGTGTCGGCAATGTTCAGGCCGGCCGCAGCGTTCACCTGGGCATACTGCGACGTGCTGAGAGTGACCCCGGCCACGATGCTGCCGAAGTTCAGGGCCGCATTGATGGGACCCAGGGCCGCGGCGCGAATCTGGTCGTACCCGCGCTGGATGTAGGGTACGGCCTTGGCCTGCGACAACAGCGTGATGAACGCCACCTGTAGGTCCGAATTCAACTTGATTTGGTTGATATACGGGTCAATCCACAGCCACGCGCCCGAAATCTGGCCGTTCTGCAGGAACTGGAACTGCTGCGCGGCGGTCGCATACGACCCGTAGAAATTGTACCCGTTGGCCAACAGATTCGTGGCCACCGTCGCACTGGTGACTTCCGGCACCAGCCCGGCCTGTTGTTTGTACGCATAGGTAATGCGTCCATTGGCCTGGGTGAAGTCGATTGACGCCGTGGTACCGGCGATGAACGCGGCCTTGTCGGACCCGCCCCAGATGGCAATACGGCCGTTCAGGGTGCTGGTCAGCACCGCGAAGCTGTTCGGCGCGGAACCCTGGGTGGGGGTCACGTCGCTGTCCCAGCCGATGTACGCGTACCGCTGGCCCTGGGCGCTGACGGCGGTGGCGAAGGCCACCTTGTCGTTCGTGGTCGGTTCCCAGGTGGTCGTCACGGTCGCCCAGTTCTGCGTCAGGGCGACCAGCGCGGGGATGGCCGCGGCCGGCGTAGCGGTCACGGCACCTTGCGACAGCACCGCACCGGTGGCCGCAGTCAGGTTCAGGCCGGCAGCCAGGGTGCCGGTAACGAACGCCATCGTGGACGACGCGCCCGTGGTGGGGGAATGGATGACGAACGCGCCGCGCAGGCTGTCATACGTGACGGTGGCCGTGCTGGACGGCGTGCCGCCCTGGATGCCGGTCTGGATGAGTGCCGCGGCGTTCGTGAAGCTGGACGCGCTGGACAGATTGATGGCCAGCGATGTACTGGCCACGCCGTCCACGGTGGTGATAAGCGTTCCAGAAAGGGCCTGCAGCTGGGTCAGCGTCAGGGTCAGCGCCCCGCCGCGCACGTATGCGCCAACGTTCGCCGTGTTGTACTGCATGAAATAGAGCGTTCCCGGCAGGATATTGGCCCCCTGGAACCCCTGGAAATAGACTCCCGCCATGGTCGCTTCAGCGGACCCGGCCCCGAACCAGCTGGTAACGGCCGCTGCGCTGGGGAACCCCTGCACAGTGGCCACCGGGATGGACGTGTCTTGCGTCAAAAAGACGCCGTTCAGTGCAAGCAGATTGCCGCCCGCGGTCAACACTCCGGGGATGACGCTGACCAATTGACTGGCTGGAATGGAATTCATTTTGCAAGCTCCGGGGGCCAGTGCGGGACGCACCGGCGGACTTGCAGACATAATCCCCCGTCTGGGGGCGTTACGTCAAATAGTTCACGTCGGTGGGTAGGCTTCGTCTACGTTGACAGTCGTGACCGATAGCGACGTGGCGGACTGTTGCACCGTGGTCGTGACCGGGTTGTACTGCAGGACCGCGCGTACCAGCCAGCGCTGCAGGTACTGTTCTTCCCCCGTAACCAGCGGCATTTGTCGGGCATCGTCCGCATACAGTGGCTGACACGTAGTCAACGCCTGGGTGGCGTATTCGCTGCGGAAAACGGTTTCAATCATGGTCGCCCAGTCGGGGGCCAACGTGCCGCCATAGCAGTCTATTTGCACGTCCAGCTGTACCCCTTCTTCCATGGCTGTGGTCTGGTTTATGGGGTCGTCCGTGTACTCGTTCGTCCGCAATCGCTTACGGTACGTCGGAGTCACCACGATATGGTCAACCGCGGGCTGCGCGGCCCGGTTTACGGGACCCTTCAGGACAATTGTTCCCGCGGGAACAATGGTCAGCAGAAACGCGCGTAAGTCCGCGAATACCTGGGGCAACGTCGGGGAAACGGTCAGGGTCATGGCGTTACATCCGTCTGCAGGACCACGCCCACGCGACACCAGCCGCGCACGTCGGGGGTCCATGTTTCCAGAACATGGGTCACAAGCCACGTGCGGTTCGGGCCGCCGCGGACTTCGGGGAACAGTAGCAAGTCCCCGCCCTGGGCGTCAGGGCGCACCACGCCGGTGACGTTGCCGAACAAGTACACCGCCCGCTTGACGCCCTGTTGGGAAATGAAATCGGTGTGTATCAAGTCCTTGCCGCTTAGGGCCTGTACCTGCATGGGCACGCCGGTATTCGTCACGTACTGCGGCAGTGGGTTGCCTTCGGCGTCCTGGGTGAACCCGTTGGATTTCATCCATACGCCCAGGTATTCGGGGTTCACGGTACCGATGGGGCCGCGCACAATGGAGTGTAAGTTCATGCTCATTTCAGCACCACATAGTCCACTTTCTCTTTCATGATACCTTCGTCGGTCAGGGGCTTGTTGAACCCTTTGATTTCGACCGTAAAGGGCGCGTTGGGCGGTGCGTCCCACCCCTGAATGGTCATGCGGATTTGGCCCTGGATACCTTGCCCCATGGAAGTCAGCATTTTGAACGCGTCGTAATTGTACACCTTCGCCAGATACGCCAGCGACTCACCCCAGCGCGGGCTATGTTCCGTAATGGTGGTCCGCATGAACGGCCGCGCCGGTGACTTCTTCGTACCGAATTCGTTCCAAAACGCGACTTGCGCCACCGAAGTGGTGGAGCGTTGTTCCGTAATGCGGTGGTCCAGGCGCGTGGTGTACGTGGCGGGGTAGGTGGCGTCCGCCATAATTCCAACACTGACGGACTTGGCGGTATTCAGCCGCTTTTCCATCTGTTTTAGGACACGCTTGTATTTCGGGTCGTGGTCGAAATCTAGCGTAACAGCCTTGCGATTGACGGCCACGTCAGCACCCGTTGCAACCCCCGCCACCGCCGAATCCGGGGCCACCGAAGCCGCCCTGATCCAAGAACCCGAACCCCAGGCCGCCGTTGAAATCGGCGCACGTCGGGGGCGGGGCAATGTATCGACCCTTGCGGAATTGCTGGGTTGCCTGCCAATACAACAGGCCCCACTGGGTTTGCGCGTAATAGTCCTTGCCGTACACGCCTGACGTATCCATGGCCGCAGAAACGCTCACGGACCCTTCCGTGGCCTTATCGACCCGGCCCACGATACCCGGCGGGGGTTCCCCGTTCTGCCCGTCCTTCAGCGCGGTGATGTGCGCCGTAAGCAGGTTCAACAGGGTTTCGCGCAGGTTCGCGTCCTTCACGCGCGAACAACAGCTGTTCGTAAGCTGCGTGGTTGCCAGTGTGAAAGACATTTGCAACGCGACATCCGACACCGTGACGAACGGGGGGAACGCCGTTTTGAAGTCGGCAGGCACGAACACCACAACGCCGGTGGTGATTGGGGTTGACGGTGGGCATGCCTGCACGGTCATGACGGCACCTTACCGGCGGCCCTGGCCCATTTTGGCCAAGTCGCGGCGACCTTGCGCAAGGTGGGCTTTATCCACTTCGAACAGCGGCATGCCCGTTTCCGGGTCCTTTACGTCCACCTTCAAGGGGTCCAGTGGTTCCAGGCCGTTCTTTCGTTCGGCTTCGTCGCGCGCGTGGTCTTCCGCACTGGCGCGGTCCTGTTCCACGAACACCAAGGCCCGTTTCACGAAGTCCAGGCGCGCGTGTTTCTTCACCCACGCGTTCCAGAACGATTCGCTGACTTGCGTCAGGCCATAACCGCCAATGACGTTGGCATCGTTCGACCCTTTCAGGCGAACGGCCTTGTAATTCTCGTCATCGCGGGAACCTAGCTCACAAATCAGGCCGTTGGGAAGCTTGCAGCCCACCCAAATCATTTTGGTTCCGCCCGCTTTGTCCGGTTCCCCTGCAGTAATCTGAGGGTTCGCGTTAGCTCTCGGGTCAGGTTGAGTCACGTTGTCACCTTGGTGGTTGTGGAAATAATGGCAAGACCGCCGGGCGGGGCGTTGGTCGCCACGAACCAGCGGGTAAGTTCGGCGTTCGTAGCTTGGCCCGATATGGGGGACCCGTCAACTAATGACGCGTACACCGGCTGGCCAGCCTGCGCACCGCCCTGGAACCGCACCCAATAGTCCCCGGACCGCAGAAACGTTACTCCGACACCTGGGCGCACGAACCGCGCCCCGCCGCAACAGACGCGTATGGCGCTGTTACCGGTGACAAAGGGGAAGACATAGGCCAACACCTGGGCCGGGTTGGACCGCACGTTGTCCACAAAGCCGGTGTCAAGGTCGCCCCAGCCGAAGCGGGACACGGCCAAGCCGTCCAGGCCCGCGCGGAACGCGATAGGCCCGGACACCTGAACAGCGTATGGGTTGCGCGAAGCGAAAAACCCTTCAATGGGGCGCATCATGCCGACGTGACAAGCTGAACGCTGACCGCTGCGCCCGCGTTCTGCACTTGCAGCTGAATCTTCGCGGGCAGGTTCTGGGCTTCGGGGGGAAGGGGGAAAAATCCGCCCTGACCGATGGGGATTTGCAGCGGTCGGGGATAGACACCGCCGGGCGCACTGTTGACCATGACCGGTTCGTAATCGGTCGGGGTGGCCTGATTGGTGGCCACATTGATGGTCAGCACCGCTTCCGGGGCGTTCTGGGTGGCGTCGAACATAACGCCGTACAGCGCACCGGCCAGGGTAGCGGCTGCCACCCCGGCCGGGAACGGTACTGATACGGCTGTGACGACTGGGACAGCCACGGCTTACGCACCGATCAAAGACGCAATGGCCGTCTCGTTGAAAATCACGGTGCCGAAGGTGCCTTGGCTCTTTTTCTGCGACCAGCTGGACGAACCGACCACGACGGCGTGGGCGCGCAGCTTTTCCGTGTACGCAGTGACGGCCGTTTCCTGGCCCATCACCTTGTTGCAAATCAGCTGCACCAGCTGGCCCGCGCCGGTCTGGTACTCCACTGCCGTCTTCACGGTCAGGTTCTTGAAATGCTTGGCCAGCTGATTGCGCGCGGACAAGCCGAACGTGTTGGTTTTGTCCAACGCCGGTTCCAGGGTGTTGGACATGGCCAGCGTCATCTGGGCGTCCATGCGGATGGTGCCGCCAGACTGGTACTGCATTTGCAGGTACAGCCGGCGAACATCTTCGTACACCTGTTCCGGGGTCGTGGTGGACGCGTTCCAGGGGGCCGTGGCCGCGATGGACGCGTACAGGTTGGGGTCATTCAGCAGCCCGTAATTCGGGATGCCGGCGACACCGAAGAAATAGCTGGCGTTCTGGTACTTGTTCAGCACCAAAATGCTGGCTTCGTTCACCTTGTTCGCCCAGTCCACGCGGGCATTGCCTGCGCGGGCCATCTGCAGTTCGCCCCAGTTCGAAAACGTCTGGTACAGGAACGACTGGCGAATGGGGAAGTTCAGGTTTGCACCGGACGAACCGTTGTTGTCGAAGTCGCCGTACGCGGCGGTTTCGCCCGTCAGTTCCACGCTGATGAACTGCGCGTGGGTCGTGGTCCAGTCGCCCTTTTTCTCTTCGGCACCGACGATTTCCGTGGCCTGCATGGGCGACACGGCAATGTTGATGATGCGCGGGTCGAAATAGTTCGTCAGCCACGCGGGAATGCCGGCGTTGGCCTGGGTCACAAGGTCCGGCTGGGCGTCGCACGCCAACAGAACGGACGGGTTGGTTTCATCCCAGCGGCAGGTTTCGTCAATCTCTTCCGCCGAGACGTTCAACAGACCCATCTTGCCCAGACGGGAGTCAAACGTGATGCCTTTGGCCTTCCACCGCTTGAAAATCTCGGCGGTGTGGCCGGCCTTCGCCGCGGCGCGAACCGCGTCCACGTCCATTGCAATCATGATGCGCGACATTTCAGTGTACCTTCTATCGAATGTTGGTGTGGACGGCCCTTAAATCGTCCGGCTGATCTTGGCCAGCTGGGCTTCCGAAGTGGTCATGGTCGTGGACGCCACAGCCACCAGCGAATTCGTCTGGTAGGTGCCTGCGCCGCCGGCCGTGCCAGACAGCTGGGAAACAATGAACACGTTCGGACCCACGCCCGTGCCGGTCAGGTTCTGGGGGTCATCGTTCAGGCCGTTGGCCGGAACGCCGATTGTGCCCGTAACGCTGGAAGCGGTCAGGACGCCGTTCGCGTCAATGACGCCGGTGAACGATGCGCCGGCCACGGTCGCGCTGGCCCACTGGTACAGCGTGTCCACGGCGTTGACGGTCACGGTGGCCGAAGCGAAACCGGTCGTTTCGTTCAGCTGATAGGTGCCCGCGCCGCCGGGGGTGCCGGTCAGCTGCGCCACGACGGTGGGGGCGGTTCCCAGGCCCGTACCCTGCAGCTGGACGCCGGGGACAAGCGCCCCTTTGGTCACGGCCGAAATGGTCACGGTCGAACTGGACGCGGTTTGCACGCCGGTCGCGCTGAATTCCACCGAATCGTTGGTGGGCGCACCGTCGTACGCGCGGGCGTACACCTTGTCGCCGGGCGAAACGATGCCGTTGACTGCACCGACCGGGACGGCCCAGTTATCGGACACCGTGAACCCCGTCACCGGGAAGCCGTTTTCGACGGCCAACCGAACGACGTTCGGGTAGTTCGCGTCTGACGAACTGGGGAAAGGAATGACGGTCTGCAGTTCGTTGGCCACGAAGCCCACGACGCTTGCGCCGCTGGGTTTCTGCGACCCGGCGAACTGGCCCGCGAACCATGCGAAATTGCCGACAACGGCAAGATTCTGCTGGCCCAGGTAGTTCGTGCCGTTGCCACTGCGGAACTGGCCGGCACCGCCCAGAACGGTGGCGCGCGGGTTCATGCTGGCGAATGCACCAGCTACGGCCAGGGGCGGGTTGCGGTTGACCCGCGTTTGAAAACCATTGCGTCCGAGTGTCATGACTGCTTAACCCTTGCGGATGTGTGAAAGACCCAAAATTTTCGGGTCGAACTTGGTTGACGGGGCGGCATCCAGCGCGACGCCGGGCGCGGTGCCCGCGGCCTTGGCGCTTGCCTCATACAGCGCGGGCAAACCCGCCACTGCGGTGTCCTTGTGGTCCACCTTCAGGTGGTCCAGGGCGAAACGGTAGACAGCTTCCGCGCTGTCCAGGGCGCACACGCCCACGGTGGCTTCAACGGCCTGCCGCGCCTGATAGAGCGCGTGGACGCTGGCTGACGCAGCGGTGGCCGCATCCTGGGCCAGCTTGTCGGCTTCGGCCTTCGGAACCATGTCCTTGGTCGCCGCGGCTACCGCTTCGGCAACGCGTGCCGACACGGTGGCTTCGTCCATGGCCGGCTTTTCCTTGCCCGAACCCGGAACCGGGTTGCTGTCCTTCGCAGCCTTGTACGCTTCCCGCTTTTCGGCAGCGGTCAGCTTGTCCATGGCCTTGCCCATCTTGCCGCAGTACGCGTCTAGCGCGGCTTTCTTCGCATCGGCCGACATGTCGGGGAATTCGTCCCCGTCAAAGTCGCCGTCTGCGTCTTTGCGCGCCGTGTCTACAGCCAACGCTTCATCCAGGGCCAAGGCTTCGGTGGCCTTCATGGTCGGGATGATTGCCGCAATGGCTGCAATGATCTTTGGAAAACGCATTTTTAACAGTCCTGCAGGTTGGGCGTCTGCCACCACAACGTCATGGCCAGTCCGGCCTTCCGTCACGATGGCAACGTGGTTGAACTTAATCTCTCTCATTCGTCCATGAAATGCAACACCTTCCGGCGAAACGCCCGGCGTCATGTCGGCGGTGTACCGGTAGCCGGGGGATAGCTCGCGCTGCGGTACCGGGGCGTCCGGGTCGCGCGGGTCGGCTTCGATGGCGTCAATTGCGTCCTGCCGCCAGACTGACAGCGGGGCGCGCAAATAAGGGTGTTCGTAGCGGATATCCGTTCCGACAGACCCCACCACCAGTTCGTCGGGGTGGTCTTCCGACGTGATGGGCTTGTGGTGCAGTAGCAGCGGCTTACCCGCCAGCGTCGGGGCTGCGGCCTTCAGTTCGGCCGGGTCCCGGTACAGCATGTACACCTTGTCCGGGTCAAGGCCCAGGGCCTTACCGTTCGGGATTTCGCGCCCGAAGTACGGGCACACGTTGGCCTTGGAAACGTTCGACATTTCCACATGCAAATGGCCGTCCGCGTCCTTGCGACGCATGGACCGGTCCAGTGCAAACAGGGGGTGGCCTTCGTGGGTGGTGATATCCATGGCACCCCATTATGGTCTGGGGTGCCACGTTATGGCAAACGCAGTCAGCCGCTGCGGGTTGCCTTCGTCACTGGCGGGATGCCGGTTCCCACATTGATGGCCTGGATTTCGCGCAGCCGGCGACGAATCACACGCCGCGCCCGCTGTCGGGCCTTGTCGGTCTTTGTTCCCGCGGGAACACTGCGCAGCGCGGACAACGCCACAGCGGCCCCGCCGTACTCGCGTTCCGTGTACTGCGGTGGGTTATGGTCCTTGAACAGCTGTTTAAGGTGGGCGGCCACGGCAGCCGCTTCCCGCAACACACGTTCCATGTCGGCCCGCGGCGGACGGTCGTCTGTCAGCTTGCCGCAAAACTCCGCGTCAATCAGGATGGCACAACACGCCATCACGCTGGCAAGCTCCCGCACGCGCGTGGTGGGGTCACGGTCCTGCCCGTTCCACCATTTCTTCCGGTGGCGCTCCATCGCGCGGTTGTACGTCGAAGCCTTCACACCGGCGATGCGCCAGTTATATTGCCCGTACTTCAGCGCACCTTCCAGAAACGCAAGGTTCAGTTCTGTGATGGCGGTGTCAGGCGCAAGGCCCAGGGGCATCTTTTGTTCGCCAAATGCCTCTTTCGGGTTCGACTCTTTGGTGTCGGTTTGTCTGCGACCGACCGGCGCGGTACGCCGCGTCATGGGTACGTCGGCGTATGCATCAGGATGGCGTCACCCCAGTCCTTGGCCAACATGGACTTCACCCAATCGGGGGACGAAGCCTGTAGCAAATACCCGTAGGCACCGGGGCCAGCTGCAACGGTTTCCACCGTGAAGTATTCCTTGCCAGTCAGCAGCCCCACAAACGCTTCCAGACGCGCGCCGCGGGATTTCTCCCAGTTCGGCAACAGCGCAAGGCCGTCAATGGTCAACAGACTGCGGTCAATGCGACGTACGAACCCCACGGGGTCCAGGGTCACGTTACCGCCCGACGCGTCAGCCGAAGCCTGGGCCGCCAGAACGCGCGCCCTGAAATCGGCGTCGCTTTCTTCGGTGTCTACCGGGAACCCGTCCGCCAACATCTTCACGTCACGGGCCAGACAGTCGCCCCAGGTTTCGGCACCTTCCACGGTGGCCAGTTCCGCAACGTCGCCCGTCAGGCTGGCCACGGCTGCGGCGCGTGTCTGTTCGTGGTCCGTCTCGGCTGGGGAAATGATGGTGTAGCCCTGGGAGCGAAGGGCGGCTGACACAGCATCAAACAGGGGGAAATTAAAGTGGGGAATGCCGGTCATCGGGCCGGCGACGTATAACACCTTCGACATGCTCACTCCAGATAGTAGGTTGTATCATCGGCGGGACGGCGTGCGGCTACAGTTACCGGACCGCCAATACCGTCATCAAGGAATAGGCATACACCGGTTGTCAGTTCGATATATACCCGGCCGTGTTCATTATACCCGATGGTGGATATGGTGCTACCGGACAAATCGGAAAGTAGTTTCATTTGACGATAGTGTCAAACCGTGTACCGGCCGTCAATCATATTCACCAGCTGGCGCTTGCCGTCGTGTTGCAGCAGCACGTGGGTGTTCAGCCAGGACGACGGGCCATGGTTGTATGACAGCCGCAGCTTCGTGGACGTGCCAGCCTGATAACAACCCTCTTCAATGCCGGGGCTGTGACTATGGAAAATGATGGACTTGGTTCCGATGCGGGCCAAGTTCTTGCGACTGCCGCGCGTACCATTCGGGCCTATGTCGCCGTGCATGCCCATTTCCACGTCGGCCAGTGCAAACGGTTCGTCAAGGTCCAACACGCGCGCCTGGGGAACGTTGGCGCTGTCAAACAGCCATTTGTACGGATCGGGATAGCTGGGGCCACGCGGCCCTATGTGGGCACCAGCGGCCAGATACGCACCGACGCGCAGACCAAACGGCGCGTTCAGGGGGTCACGGAAGCCGTGTTGAATGCAGCCCACGACCCAGCGGCGCAGCATGTCATTGTGGTTCGCGGCCTGGATGATGTTTTCCACGCCGGGGATGGTGCGCGCCCGTACGTGTTCGATTGACCGGGCCACTTCCTGTTCGATGTTGCGGACCCCGCCCCGTTCCTTGGCAATCTGCAACAGCTGGTCCTTTTCATCCCAGTGATTGATTGAACCCGCGTCCAACAAGTCAGCCCACACCACATACTGCGGCCGAAGCGTTCGCACAAGCCCGTCCGGGCCGTGCGTGGCCTTGTCCACCAGCGGGTCCACCACGTCCACGTGGGTATCGCCTTGGCCCAGGGCCAGCGGGCGCGGGGCTTTCTTCGTGCGGCCGTTCGGCAGGTACATGACGCCGCGCACGCCATCCGTCACCGCGTTCAGCGACTTGGAATAATGCAGCTGGCGAAGGTGGAAGCGGTCGCCGTCCAGTTCAACGATTACGGCAGACAGCGAATGGTGGAACTGGCCGACCTTGCCCGCGCCGCTTTCCGTGTAGTTTTCCACGGTGCAGACGCCGGTGGTGGTCAGAATCTTGGGAATGCGATTGCCCGGTGTCGCCACAGTGCGGTACTGCAGCTTCGCGTGGCCCACAATGGCGCTGGCGGTTCCGCTCATACCGTCCAAGCCCGCCAACGGGTTGGCCGCGGTGGGCTGCCGGGGAATGTCGGCCACCAGTGTCAGGTTTTTGTTCAACACCAGCCGCTGGTTCCAAAGGTACGGGACCACGGCCGGGTCGTAATGCTCGGCGTTCTGCTGGGAACCGGTCCACTGGCTGGTGGGGTTCTTGTACCGGGTCGGGATGACGAATAGCTGGCCCTTACGGTGGTTGGCCGCGGTCAGCAGACACGCCCAGAAATCGGCGTGTACGGGGGTGGAATTCTGGGCTGCCACTACGATGGCGACCTTGAAGCCGGCGGGCAGTTCGCGGGCGTATACCGTGGACGGGGCCTTGTTGCCGTACATGGGGTCATGCTGACGGCGGAAGTCTTCAACGGTGCGTTGGGTCACGTGGGCATTCCTGGGTAGGGTAGGGCGACCCCCGCACGGCCGCCGGGACTTACGCGCAGTGCTGCACTGGCGGGGCGGACGGGGGTCGAAAGGCTAGACTACTCTCCGCGCAGCTTGGCGGCTACTTTGGCGTCGTGGAACCATGCCCGCTTCGGATTGCGGCCGGTGGTGGTGACGATGTGCTTTGCGAAGGTATCGCGGTGCGCCCCCATATCAGTCTGGCTAATGCCGGCCAGCTTGATGAAATCGGCTTCATACAGCCAGTGTTCGGGGCCTTCTTTCGCCATCCTGCCCAGGGCTTCGGTGATTTTCCGGGGTACGATGATATCCCGGTCATGGGCAGCGCGGAATGCATCAACGGTATTGCCGCGGGTTGCGGCGGTTTTCTTCAGGGCCATGCGGTTGACACCTTGGTCAGTGTTGAAATGACACGTTCCTTGTATCAGTTACCAAGCGTCAGTGCAAATTGTTCATATGGGCATGGGAAAACCTGCGCCAGCGCTCCACCCACGCTGTCCACCAGCCCTTCGTCATCGGACTGTTCATACCTGCCCAGGGCGTAGAACACGGCGTGCATAAGTTCGTGGTGCCACGCGTGCCACAGCACCGCGGGTTCCAGGGTGGCGTCCAGGGTGATCGTGCGCCGGTCATAGTCGCAAAGGCCCTTCACCATGTCCCCGTCTTCCGCAGGCACCGGGCCGGGGTGCATGACGACGTGCCACGTATAGTTCAACAGCTTGAATTGCTTGGGGATCATAGCGCGGCACTCCGATGGGATAGAACCACGCTACCAGCCCCCGACCGGGCCGCCCAGTCTTGACTTCAGCGCAGTACGGCCGATTGCGGCAAGCCCACGAATTCCCACGAATTCTTGGCCTGCCATTCCCGCCACTCTTTGATGCCGGCCTGGAACGCCGGCCAGTGTTCGCTTCGTGTAGGGTCTTGTCCGCCCGCTATCTCTTCCGCGATGCGTTCTGACACGTACATGAAGCTGTTCAAATCCATCCCGCGCGGCGTGTTCATGAAAACCCCGGTATTTCGGCGCAGTCGGTGCAGCGGCAACCCACTTCCGTACTGGGCCATATGTATTTCTGCACCGCAGGGTCCCACCAGCCCTTGGCGACTTCGTACACGACACCATCCGCGCCGGCCTTCACGTGGGTGGGCCGTGGTTCGACACCAGCGTGGGAGTGCAGCCACCGCGCCCGCGTGATGCCGACTTCCAACCGTCGCCCGCGTTCAATGGCGGCCTTAGCCTTGTTGATCTGGTCCTTGGCTATCAGCGACGCGCGACGCCACGCAATGCCGTACTTTTCCTGCAGCTGTTCCGATAGGGTCTTCATGTCCGACCCTGCCATGACACTGCGCCACACCAAGCCCTGCACATCCGTCAGGTACTTTTGTGGTATGGATTTGATTAAACCAACATTCTCAGCTATGACGGCATCAAACACCGACACCGACGCTTTGGTGGTCTTGAATTTGACCGTAAAGCCAGCCTTGGCCAGCTTACTGCGCATCGCCCGTTCCGTAGCGTTGCGGTTCTGGGTGGCGAAGTCTCGCGCAAAGGAGTCTGACATTCTTTCAATACGCTTCGTCCACGTGGTGCCCCACTTGTTCATGGCCCGCTGTAGCAACACCGACATGCTGGGCGGCTTGGGCCGCATCATTTTGGCGTCATGGGTCAGCGGATACTGCACGGGGATTTCCCGCTGGCTACAGTATTCGATCAGAGTGTCGCGGACGCCAGGGTGTAGGTGGAGTTTTTCCAGGGCCAGCTGGGCGGGTACCCACATATACGCGTCGTGTTCACTGTTGAGTTTAGGCACGAACGTTGCGGCAAGCGGGCATTCATAGGTGACGTACCCCACGCCGTAATCGTTCTGCACATCCAACACGCTGAAGTGGTCGGCCAAATGCGTGGGGTCGTGGTCCATTTCTTCGCGGCATTCGCGCTGCACCGCTTGCAGGAACGTTTCCCCGTCGTCTACGCCACCACCGGGCCACGCCCACCCCAGGCCGTCCGTTCGGTGGAGTAGCAGCACCAGCGACCCGTAACGAAACATGACGCCGGCCGCGTATCGGGGCGCGGCGTCAAGTCCCATGCCGTTGTCTTTCCAGACCCGCCGAATGGCGTCCTGCATGTCTTCAGCCATCGCCCGGACAATGGTCTGCAGCTTGTCCCGGTATGCGGCTTCAACGCCCGCGTTGGGCCATACGGGTTCAGCGAACCGCCGCTTGACTGACACGCTTGTCACTCCCGGCGTACGCAATGAACCCGGACAGCCCGCGGCGGACACGCGCCTGATAACGCTTGCGGGCGCGGTTGCGGTCGGGGCCGACTGGCCCGCGACGGTTGCCACTCACGACCGCGTAACAGTTATCAGGAAAGCGTTTGATTCTCATATGCCGCAGTGTTCCGCGTTGTTGCGCGCGGGTCTATCCCAGTCGCACATATTACACCGGCAGCCAGCCCCGTGAAGCGTTGTTCCCGCGGGAACAGGGCCGCCGCAAACGCCGTCCATGCGTTCGTACAGCCAAGCCCGGATGGATTCGCGCGTATGACCGCGGTCTATCATCCGGGGCGCTTGCAGCACCAAGTCCAGCACCACGTCCAGAACGGGCCGCGGCGTCATATTCCGGGCCTATCGGTGCAGGGGATGACGACGTTGGACGACAACACGGCCGACAGTGCCAGCTTGTACGCGTCGTCCCAAGGCATCGGGCCTGCCTGACTCTGCACCATCTTGCCGTCCACCGCGGTGAACATGTCCGATTGCCTGGGGTCCGCGCGCAACAGGTGCGTGGCATCCAGCTGAATGAACAGGGCCACCGCCAGATTGCACGATGTGACGACCACGGCGGACAGTGGGGCCGGCTTCACAGTTCCATCGGGGTGTACGGTCGTGATGGGTGCGGGTTGCACATCCGACACAATAGGCCCAGCGTGAACAATGGCGCTGCACAAAAGGCACACCGCAAACAGAATGCCGGCGGCCAGCCCGGCGAAGATGGCGCGTTTACCTGAATTCATGACGGACCCCTTGTTGTGACGGAATGGTGCGGCCTTGCAGCCGGTCGGACGTTTCCTTACCCGCTGTCGGCTTTGAACGCTTCCAGCAAGCTTGACCACTAGGATGCCACGTCTAAGCAAACAGCCGGTAATTCCTGGCCGCCCTGGGGTGTCCGAAGTCCCCAGGGCCGTTAAGACCCCATCTACTCACCGCATATTGCGGCCGTGCTGACGGACTGGGGTAGCGCCAAGGCCGAAGTTACGCGGCCCTGACCGCACCGTCAAGCTTTCTTGGCCGGCGGCTTCATCTTGGCCAGTTCCTTGGCTCGTTCGTGCGCCACTTCCGCAGACTCTTCCCCACGTTCGTGGTCGGCCTGCTTGCCTTTCTCAGCCAGTTCAGCGTCCTGTTCAGCCGGCGGGGGCGGGGCGTTGCCTTTGATGAACGAGTACCCGGAACGTTTCTCCATGCGCAACCGTTCGCGGACTTCATCCTGCGATACGATGCCGGCGTTGACGTACGACGCATCACGGTCGCCGTCAGCTTTGCGCATTTCGCTTTCCTCTTTGTCGGTCGGGCTATCCAAGGCGACCCATTCGTGGGTGATCTTCGGATTGATCTTGCCCCAAAGGTGCAGCTGTATCATGCGCAGAATCAACCGCAGGTTGTTGTTGACCCACGCCGACTTTTGCAGCCCGGCGATGTAGTCATAAAACACCTTGATTTCCCCTTCGCTGGACGCGTTCAGGCCCGCGGGCGACGTGCCCGTAAGCTTCACCAGCGGGATGTGGGTCGGGAAGGCCATGTGTTCCTGGGCCTGGGCCTGCAGCTTGTCCAACCCTGACAGCGGCGTGTTGAACTGGAACCACTCTTCACTGGCCTTGTCCAGCATCAGCAGCCCACGGTTGTCACGCATGGAAGTGAACAGCGCCATGCGCTTGAACACGTCCATGGTGCCCCCTTCCCCTTCGTCATCGCCCGATAGCGTGGCCTGCATGTTGGTGCGAATGCCACTGGTCGAATACATCGAAATCATACGGTTTACGCTGTCAACCGTCTTCAGCCACCGAACCACATACGGTTCAATCAGCTGGTTCAGCGACATGCCGCTGAAATTGTACGTGGGCTTCAGAATGTCGGGCATCGGCCGGCTGATGAAAGTCAACAGGCGCGACTGGTGCGTGGGGACGCCCACGACATACCAAATGTCAGGCTGGTAGAAGTCCGCGCGTTCCGGGCGGATGCTGTTGTAGGTGTTGGGTGTTGACCAAATGGGTTCAATGGGCTTGAAGCCCAACAGCGAACCCTTCGCGATACCGCCGCGGCCTTCGGGGTCAATCACCAACGGCAGCTTGCGCCGCTTGTCGGTTTCCTGGCCTTTGATGTTGACAGCCAGCTGGGAGCGCCCAAACTGCCCGTCAATGTTTATCAGTTGTTCGAACCAGCCGCGAATGTTCATATCCTCGCAACAGCTGGTCATGGCCGCGATTTCTTCTTCACTGCCACCGCGCAGTTCGATCCATTCGCGCGTCATTTCCTGGGCGATGACTGACGACGGTTCGCGGTACTCAGCCTTTTGCGTCAGTTCGGACAAATAGCTGTAGCCGGGGAAGCCCAGCCCGCAAAACCCGCCCTGACTGTTCAGCCAGCCGTTCATTTCCTGGGCCGCGTCCGACGCAATGGCCGGCGTCACGCCCTTGGGCACAATGCCCGGCGGCAAGTCGGGGGCTTTGAATTCGCGGCGCGGTATGGCCCCGTCGCGCTGGGCTTCGTCCAGTAGCTTGCCCAGCAATGCAAGACTTATGCCGGTGTGCGGCTTGAGTGGTGCGGCGTTGCTCATATACGGTCCAAAAGGTTTTCGGAAATGTTCAGCGGCATCAGCCGCGGGGCATACGACATATTGACAGCATCGGCCAAATTTGGCGACTTCATCAGTTCCGGGGTCTTGTCCACCATCAGCTTGCCCGTCTGGCTTTCCTTGTACACGGGCTGGGACAGTTCAGCCGTCAGCTGGGGCAGGCAGGGTATTTTGCTGGATAGGCTGATGATATCGTCAGCGTCCACCGCGTTTTCGCCCTTGGCAATCTTGGTGCCCGGCTGAACCACGGTCCACCCCTTCACCACAGCGCGGTACGTCTGCAGGAACTTGAACCGCAGCGACGTGTACGACTGGGCTTTGTGGTTCTGGAAATAGTCCTTGTTCGTTCGGTCAAGGGGGCGGCCGTCTTCACCCCTGACGAAGCTGTCAGGCATGTACAGGGCTTCGCCGCTGGCGCTCCCGCGGAACGGCAGCACCGATAGACGCTTCAGGCCCTGTTCCACACGCCGGGCATTCGCGATGCGGGCCGGGCCGCGGACGCCGACGCCCATCCCGTCCGTGTCATAGCTGAAGCCGCGAAGGTGATGCACGTCGGACAGACGGAAGGCCCGTTCGGTCGTGGCTGTTAGGTCGCCCGCGTCACTGCCGGGCCACTCTTCGACATGCTCCAACAGGATGCCATGGCGACACGCAAGGGCGCATTTGTCCTTGCCCAAGTCGTTCACGTCCAGCCCACCCCAGCGAATGCCGGATGGCGTGATGTTGAGTTTGATGTGCGCGTCAATAGCGGCCTGGACCCACAGCCCTGGGATAATCACGCCGTCCACGGATGCGCTGTAATTGCGGTCCACTTCCTGGGCGGTGATGGTCGCGCCATATTTCGCCAGATAGGCGTCGTACCATGCTTGGTCTTTGCGCGGGTCTTGCCGCCAGTCAAACACAAACTTGTCCACGCTGCCGTCGTGGGCGCGGCGCGCGAACGGGTTAGACATACCCTTGACACTGGAAAACTCAATCTTGCAATTGGTGTTGTTGGCCAGCGCGGCGTCCGTGGCTTCGGGGTGCAGCAAATGGGCCGCTTCGTCAACGCCGTATATACCCTTGCGTCCGCCACGGCCGATATCGTCGCCCGCTTCGCCATCTATCAGTCCGCGCGTTTCGGGGATGATTATTTGACCCTCTTTCGTGTGTTTGCGTTCGTCCCAACCGCCGCGGAATTCGCGTGGCAAGAACTTCAGGAACATGCGGCCCTTGGGTAACAGCGGGTCCATGTTGCCCAAGTCGTCCACCAGTTCCCACTTGCGCGACCCCACGCCTATGGCCATATCGTCATACAACAGGGCCAACACGCACGCCAGCGACATAAAACACCAGCTGATGCCCATGTCGCGGGATTTCTCCACTAACCCGTTCTGCCGCTTGCGCCAGCGGTCTAGTACATAGTCGATAAACTCCACTTGGCGGTCGAACAGGATGAACGGCAACACCGCAGGTAAACCGCGGTCCACGTTGCGGGGGTCCACCGTCACGCCCCAGTCCACAATCATCTGGGCCGGGTAGTCACGGTACAGGGCCTTCATGTCGGCCACCACGATATCCGGCCGCGCATCACTGCGGATACGGTCCAGCACCATCAGCCGGTGGGCAAAGATGGCGTCATAATCGGGGTTTTTCCAGTCGATTGACGGACGCGTCAAAAGTGGCATACGATGCCCCCATGAAATACTGCTACTTCACCGGCGGCTGTTCCTACGATTGCCGCGACCTTCCAAGGTGCCCGTTCATGAACACCGATTTGATGGAAGCCCCCATGGAAATACTGCACGCCGCTGCGCGCCGGGAAAGTATCCTGACCCGCACCGACAAGCCCCACTTGCGGTTGCACTACACGCCGGCCAAGTCCCCAGGCAATCGCAGCGGCGCGTTCCCGTGGTCCGTGGCATACGTGCGCGGGCCGAACCGCCGGGCGCGGCGCGAGACGTACCAGCACGATACGGCATGGGGTGCGCTGGCGTCGGCCGTCCATTTGTGGTTCTGAATGCTGCCGCCCCCGCCACCACCGCTTGACCCGGCCCAGGTGCCTGGAACCGAAGTGTGGGCGCGGCGTCAGCTGCAGACTATCATGGCCGCGGACGACGCCAAGGCCGTGACCGACATTGTGGCGTGGTACTTGGCCCAGCCCTATGTACCGGGCCTGGGGGAAGCCCGCGTTTACTATGCGCGCGTGTGTCATGAACGGCGATGGGCCGGGCATACGGCCCGGTTAGCGTGGGCCTGCGTCGAAGCCCTGTTGAAACCCGTGGAAGATGACATACCGTTCTAGGGCGCAAACCGCGACCAGTCATACGGCGCGTAGGACCAGCCCGCCGGCTTAACGGCAGCTTGCTGGGCCGCGTCGAACGTTTCCCGCGCGTGCTGCTTGCACTCCCAACACACCAGCCCAGGCGCACAGCACCGCATCAGCGTGCATTCGGTGCAACGATACGATGGGTACGGGTCGTTCATGTCTTCAAGCGCCCCATGGTGTAATTCGGCTGCAACCGAATGTCCGGGTTCTGAATGCTCCACACTTCGCCGTTGTCCAGGGCCACAACCCATATCAGGTTGTGTTCTTGGCTGTAGTCAATCCAACCGATTGCAAAGCCCTTCGCGGTCTTCGACGGCACGTACACCGGAATGGGCGGGTCTAGCTGCAACATCATGACGGCGTTCCTTGTCATTCCACCAGATTGTCCAGCGTCATCATAATTTCATTCCGATACCGCTGCACCATCGCCAGCAGTCCTGGGTGTTCCCGCAGTCTGCTGGGTGGGATGGCATGAACGCCCGTTCCGTTCGCAACCAACACAACACCAATCTTTCGGCAATGCTCAATCGCCAATTTTGCACCGGACATGCGGTACAGGTTCGTCATGTCAAGACGACACCAGCCGCAAGTACGCCCGCTGCCGGTCTTCCGGGGTCTTGGCCTGGGCCACTTGGTCGGCCGTAGACGCAGCCGGCGGCATGGCGGCCGTGTTGTCTTTGTAAATCCCCTGAATGCGGTTCAGCATGTCGCGGGCCTTCAGCTGGTCATGCAACAACACTTCAATGTCGCCGTTGCCTTTGATCTTGACGCCCTTGTATAGCCGCGCCGCAGGGCCTGTAAGCTTCGTTGTATCAGCCACCATGGGCCGTTGCTCACCAATGCCCCAGCACCGTGGGCAGTCCTTTACGGGGTCCAGGGTGCCATTGAAGCCGAACCCACCGCTGCAGTCAGGGGGCAGTTCGTCCTTCTTCGACTTGTCTTTGACGTGGGCGTCATATGCCTGGGCGTATTCCATTTCATCGCGCCACTGGTACGCGTGGCCTTCACCGCGACAGTGACGACAGTTCACCCAGCGCATACCAATGATTTGGTTCGGGTCGGCTGACTCGATTTCGCGCAGTTCCTGAATGCGTTGTGCAGCGGTGGGAATAGCGGTCCGGGCCGCGGCTTCGTCCTGTAGCTGCCGGATGCGCGCGGCGACATGTGGCAACGCAGCAAGCTTGGACGCTTCACTGGAAACCGTTGTCCACTTGGTGGACGGCCCAACGTCGTACGCGGCCCGGTACGCCGCTTGCTGGTTCGTCAACCGGACGACAGCCTGGGCGAACGCTTCCTGTTGTGGGGTCAAGTCATTCGACATAGTACGCCCACGGTACCACCGGCGGATTATGGGTCAAGGGGTCCATAATTATGGCCGTGGTGATTATGGGGTGTTCCCACGGGCACACGCGCGCCCACGGGTGAGGCTGATAGGCTGGTGAGGCTGGTCGCGCACTATAGTTCTGGCGTTTTGGGCACTTTGACCGGGTTGTTGGTTTGTATGCGCGCGCGCATTACCTCTAAATATCAGCCTCACCAGCCTCACCAGCCTCACGAAATTATGGGTCGTTACGAATCAATGACTTGCAATCTGTCGGTGTGAGGCTGGTCGCAGTCAATCAGCCTCATCAGCCTCACCCATAAATTTATGGTGTAAGCTGTCGCCGTCCATAATTATAGGAGTCAAATTTATGGCCCTGACTAACGCCGATGTAGAACGTATAGAACTGGCTGCGGATATAGTGGAGAGAATAGAACGGCAGGCTGGCATGCACTTGCCCGCCCCAAACCCGATGGTTGCGGAAGACCGCCAGCGGAAAGCCGACCGTTTGACGCGGGTCTATTGCGCCCTGAAGACGGGCTGGCCGCTCAAGGGGTAGCGACCACTTTGGGGATGACGACCGCCGCGGGCACGTCGCTGCGGCGGTATACCACTGTCTGGGCACCCCCCAGACGCCAGCGGCCCCGCTTCGGTTCCGCGGGGTTGGGCAGTCGCTGGTATCCCGACTTGACTAGCTCGCGTTCCAGTTTGCGGCGGTTGGTGGGGGCCTTCATCCAGCCCGCCAGTTCCAGCCCGCCAGTGGCCGCTATAGTGTCCAGGGTGGTCCATTCGGGCCGCCCCAGCTTGTCCAGGGCGTCGCCAAATTTCTCTTCTTCCGCGCTGGTCCCGTTCGCTACCAGCTGATGCCACCACGGTGTCCGCCGGGGCGGGGCCTTCGGTTCGAACCCGGTAAGGTCCAGGGTGCGCAGGTAGTACGCCACCGCATCCAGGCCGCCACCCTCATACCAGCGATATATGCCGTTCGCGTCGGCTTCGGGCAGCTTTTCCGCATCGGACCACGCGCAATAATGCCGGCGGTCGTTCGGGTCCATGTGCAGGCCGTCCACTTGGTGGTTCGTGGTCAAGATCAATCTCAGGACATTGGCCACCGGATACTGGCCTTTGTGCTTTTCGTTGCACTCCAACGCGGTGGGCGGGGCAGCTGCCAAGTCCTTGCAGATTTCGTACATTTCGAACCGGCTGATATTGCTGAAGCCGTCGCCCTGGTCGCGCGACTCCGACACCTGAACCACGACGTTGCGAACGAACGGGTTGAAATCCGCGCCCAGAGCCTTTGGTTTGATGGCTGCGTAATTACGCGCCCCCACGGCATGCTGGAGCGCCACCAGTATGGTGTCCTTTCCGGTACCGTGGACGCCCGACCCCAGCACCAGCGCATGGTTGCACTTGATACCGGGGAACTGCACGGCGTGCGCGAAATACTTGACGATATGGTCAGCGTCGTCAGGGAACAGCCGGCGCACTAGATTCAGCCACAGCGACACATCACCGCCGGCCTTGGGCGCGCGTGGGGCGCGGTATTGGTTGTACAGCCATACCTGTTCGCCACCCACGTGCGTGGGGTCCATTGCGTCCAGGGTGAAGCGTTCGGGGTACCCCGGTGCCCACGTGTAGCTGTGGACCGGTACCGTGGGGACGAGAATTTGCCGCGCCTCTTTGCCTATGGCTTCGTCCACGCTGGCCGCGCTACATGCCACGCCACTGGGGCGGTGTATGTAGGTGTGATCCGGCAGGAACGCAAAAAAGTCGTTCATGCTGCAACCGGTTGAAGTCACCGGGATAGCTTTGATATCCGCCAGCGGGTCCACCGGTCCCGTTACCGTGCCGTCCACGGCGACGTTCACGCATATCCCACCGTCCGTTGGGTCGTGGGATACGGGCGCGTCCGGGGCTTCGCTGGGCGCTATAGGTGGCACATTGGCCGGCGGGTCCGGGGTCTTGTCACCTTTGGCACGCATGAACGCGTATTGGTCGGCTGTGCGGCCTTCCATGCCTTTGGCGAATGCGCGGCGGGTCTTGCGTTCGGCCCAATCGTCATCACCGGCACGTACGCGCGCCAGTCCTGACTGTTGCATCAGCTGCACCACGCGTTCTTCGTCGCCACCGGTCCAGTACGCCAGTTCACTGGCCAGCGCTGCGTCCGCGCGTGTGTAGTCCCAGGGCTGTTCACTCGATTGACTGGGGAACTGGGCGCGCAACCACTCTTCGTTAGCGCTCCACAGCATGGCGAAATGGATAGGCCCACCGAAGCGTTCGGCCACCTTCACGCGCGTGTTGCATGCGATGGTGAGCAATTCAACGTCATTGATAGGGCCATCCCACCCCGGTACGGGTCCGTCCTGAGTCTGCAACGTCTCAGGCGGGGACGGCGCAACCGGGGTGGGCTGGTAAAAAGCGCCATCACCATGAAAGGTGAAGGCCGCATCGGGTAACAGGCACGTGCCTGGGAGATAGGACAGCCGCGTGGCGTCCTTGGCCGCTTCGTCAGCTTCGCCGTTGAATGCGGCGTTTAGTTCCGTCCACGCTTGCGAATGTTCTTCAGCCGACATGGGCCGCGCAGCCGGGATAAAAACTCGCCAGCGCTGGGCGTCTGGAGTGTGCGCGTACGTAGTGAACGCAACGAAGGCCAGACCGCTAAGCGTTCGGGCGATGGTTTCGGGGCCGACGCGCCCAGAATCGAAGTCAAGGGGGATGCCACTAGAATGTAACAGGGTGTCGTACGCGCGACGATGCCCCCCGAAATCAGCCAGCACAACGTAAGGGCCGGTCTTGTCGTCATGTATGCGTCGCCCTTCGGGGGACTTGCTGGGGAACGTCTTGAGGTGGGCGTATTCGGCCAGCGAAAGCTTAGCCGTGGTGCGTTGGTGCTGGTATATCCACTGTACGAACTGGGGCCATGTCGTTTCGATGCGCTGGGGGGTCGCGTCGGACGCGGCCCGGCCGATGGAAATAAACAAGTCTGTGACCCTCACGCGGTTGCAGTCGCGGCGCGGGCTTACTTCGTGCCTTCCCTAATGGGTAGGTGACAGTTTAGCCCGCTTATGCTCGCGCCCGGCCGGCTACGTTTCCGCATCTAGGTGGTATATCCACCGGCCGGGGGTCCGCATGCGTGCAACCCTACGCGGTTTTACACGGGGCTGTCAATTTTACCCGGCTTGACGCTTGGTCATGAAGTCCGGGGCGTAGCAGTACGCATCGTATTCCCGCTGGCTGATAACCGTGGGCGCGGGGTGGGCCAGCTTGTATAGGGGGTCATCTTCCAGGCCCTTGCACTCTTCAAGGTGGCGTTTCATCCGTTCGGCTACGAATTCGGCTTGGGTTTGCATAGTGGCCCCATGATGCCGGCGAATGGCCAAGCTTACCGTGACCCTAGTCGCAAATTACAGACGGTTGTAAGTTTTCCAACACGGTTATAGCGAATAATTCAACGAATCCGCGACCTTGGCCGCTAATTAGGGTGCGGTTTCTGTGATTCAAGCCCCAGAATTTGACGTAACGGTCAGTTTATAGTGTTTGGCATGGTCAGTGCATTACTGACCGTGCGGTCAAACGACCGTGAGTTATCAAACCAAAGCTTAGGAGTTACGATCATGTCAAGCGCAAAGCATGTTGATTTGGTGTCATCCATCGTCAAGGCCCATTACGCCGCGACGGGGGAACAGGTGGAACAGCTGGCCTTCGCTGTTGCCGTGGGACTGGACGCGGGCACCGTATACCTGCGCGTCGTGTTGGCCCACATGCAGGCCCGGCTGGGCGGTGGTGGCCGGCGACGTGCCGCAGCCACGATGCCACAGGAACCGGTGTTGGACGCCATCCATGAAGAACTGTACCCGCACGTACTGGTGGGCGTGGGGCCGGAAGATATGCCGGCCGCGGAACGCAACAGCAAGGCGAACTTCGCGCGCACGATGGCTTCCACGGTGCGGTTCTTCATCCAACACGGTGGGGACGTGCGGGCGTTGGATGTTACGACCGTAACGAAGAACGGACTGCGCAAAGCGGTCCAGCCGGCCCAGGCCGAAGCCCCGGAAGGAGCGACGCGGGCCATGCGGGGCTTCCTGAAAGCCCGTGAGGGTATGACGAAAGCCTTGCAGCGACTGGCCCGTGGGGACCCGCAAGCGGCGCGCGACCAGCTGGAACAGCTGTTGGACGAGTACGAACGGTTGTTGGGTGAACTGGCCCCGGAACAAACGACCGCGGCCCAGGCCCCGGCCGATATCGGGGGCCAAACGACCACCATCGTGGCGGGTCGGGGTGGTGTTGGGCGTAGCGCCCCAGCGTCGGCCCCCATGCTTCACCGCGGCGCGTAGCCGTGGCGCGTGTCACTAACAGGCTGACGGACGCGGAACGGGCTGCATTATTACGTGCAGCCCGTGACCGCATCCAACGGCTATCAGGACAGCTGGAAACAGCAACAGAACACCTTCGCAGGAAGTTCCCCGCCGCACAGGTGGAGTACGACATTCTCATAGGTGAACTGAAACTGTTGACAGCTGCGGTTCGCAAACTTTGGACTGGGAGTAACGGACATGGCTAAGTGGACAGTGGAACAAGACGTGAAGGAACTTCGCGAAGAAGTCATGAAGGTACACAACGAAGCGGCAGCGGACCCCGTGACGGCCCCGGCCGCGTTCGGTGTGGCCTGCACCATCCTGAAGAACGGCCTGCATTGCAATCTGACTACGGCGGCTTTGCTGCTGGACTGCTGGCTGACGGAATGCAAGCTGAAGGCTGAAAAGCCGCCCATACCACCATAATGTTCCCGCGGGCACTTGACCGCCCCGTCACCAAAATGTGACGCAGTTCTTGACGGGGCGGTCAAATCGGCCCATACTCACGCCACATTGAAACGGTACGGGGGTACCACGAAATGGCGACAATCAAAGCGACTCACCGCGGGAACTGCCAAGTGTGCGGCCGACAGCACCACGTGGTGGGCGTAACCCTGGCTAAACACGGCTATACGGTGGAATACGGGTACTTTAACGGTACCTGCCGCGGTAGTGACAAACGGCCGGTGCAGACAGACCGCACCCTAACGGATGACACCGTAACCGGCCTGGGCGTGTACGCCGCGCAGCGTGACGCGGACGCCGAAAAGCTGAAGGCCGGCGATACGCACCCCACCAAGATTAAAACGGGCGAAAAGTTCAACACCACCACGCGCCGTTACGAACCCGTGCTGATTGACTTTGCCGCCGGCACACCAATGCAGCAGCATGACGCCGTACAAGCCGCCATTGCCCGCGCCGAAAGTGACGCCCGGCATGCCCGCGCCCACGCTGTCAGCCTGAAGAAAATGGCCGACGAACTGCACGGCAAGCCGCTGGTGGCCATTGACGACTTCCGCAAGGCCCAGGACGAAGCCCGCGCCGCGAAGCGCACCACGGCCGTTGTAGACGTGAAAGCCGCCACGGTCGCCGGCACGTTCGGGTCCAAGGCCGCCCGCAAGGCCGAACTGGACAAGATCACCCGGAAGTTTGAGAAAGAGTACGACAAAATCCGCGAAGTGTATTTGGCGCTGCCCCGTGATGCCGAAGGCCACCGGGTTTGCACGGAACAGCAGACGGAAGTCTATTACGGCTGCCACTACCCGCATGAGTTTACCGCCAAGCGTCGCGCGGCCGTGTTGGAAGCGTTCCCCCAGTGCGCGGATATCGTCAAAGAACTGGACACCTTGGTGGCGGCCCGCAACGCGGTGAAAAACGCCCCGTAACAAATCCCAACGCTGCTGGGCGCACTACGGCCCGGCGGGGGTGAACCTAACATGGACATGAACACACAATTTTGCAAGATCATGCTGGCCCAGGCCAAGCTGGACTTGACCGGGCGCGAACTGGCTCACTTCAACAAGCATGCTGGATGCCTGAAAATGTCCAGCTTCCGCGGCTGGTATCTGGTGGAGTGGCCCAACATGGGCGAAGCCGGCAGAACGTATTCCATTGAACTGGAAGCCGACAACGCGAACCACGCGAAGGCCCAGGCCATCCAGAAATGGCTGGAAACCCAAGCGCCCGCGGCCCGCCAACGTCATAGTGAAACAGGGTTCCCCGGTGAGTAAGCTAACCCAGTATCAACAGGACGCGCTGTTGGTGTTGCGTACACGGTTGAACGCACACGACCCGTGCAACACGGCCAGCGACGAAATAAAGGCCCACTTGCGTGCCATTGACCCGTGGTTGTCCACCTGGGTCATGACTGCGGTGGACACGATAGACAGTAACTGCGGCTACGAACACCAATGGATGCGGGAAGCCACGGCACGCGAAGCCGGGCACATCCGTGAAGCGCAAGCCAAACTGAAACAGAACCCCCAGGTATCCCCGGCGGGAACAGACGTTATGAACCCCAGTACCGCCGGGCGATATCTCAACAAGGACATATTGACATGAAACCGGTGGACCCAAAGGACCCCGACTTGGTGGCAATCATGCGGGCCGCGGCCACGGTGCTGGCGGCCTTGCCCCCGCTGCCGTTCAATGACGAAGGCCGGCGCGGGCTGGCGGAAGCTATCGAACAGGCATGGCAGCGCGTTGCCCCGCACCGCCGGTTTCAGTTCCACGTCGAACTGTTCCCCGGTACCTTCATTGCCAACGTTGTGGTGACGGAAGCGGAACCGGGGGATTTGCAATGAACCGGGCGGAAGCCATGGAACTAGCCGTTTGGTTGGCCTGCAATCAGCGGCTGACGGTCATGGGGTACATAGGGGCCTGCGGATACCCCCACTACATGCTGGACCCGTGTTCCGTCGAAGTATGGGTACCAGCGCGGTACTATCTGGTCGCCCGTGAGGTTTTCGAAAGTATCCGCTGTTGCGGTGAACGCATCGTTATTAGGATGGATGACATATGAGTAAATACCTGATTCGTCGGCCCGGCTTCGGGGTGTTGTGTAAACCCCCGCGCCCCGGCATGTCGGTATTCTGGGAAACGTCCACCGCTGTGGCGCAGCTTCAATTCCCGTGGTTGACCGGCGTCATGCTGTTCGATTCGGAGGATGGGGCGTTGTCCGCCGCGGAAACCTATAATGGAATTGCGACGCCCGTCACGGACGTTTTTGACCCGTCTGTCAAACTGACGCCACCTTGAAACCACCGGAGTACACGACCATGACCCGCTTCGAAACCATCCGCCGCAATTGGCTGCTTGCTGGGGTGATTGCCGTTACCGCGGCCCGCGCCACCCTGAAGTCCAAGTGGAGCGCCCTGTAATGCCCAACCAAACCGTTCGGGCCTTGGCCTTCATGGTTGGGGCAATTCTGGCAATCCTGGCTATGCTGGCGCTGGGCGGCTGTGCAGCCCTGCCCATGCCCCTGCAGCCGAAGAACACCCTGGGGTTTGATAGCTCCACCGCCGAAGGGGCCTTCATTGTGTTGGCCGGGGTGGACACAGCCCAGACCATGCACCTGAAATCTGGGACGGACTGCGGGTACGAAGCGGACCCCCTGGCCGCAGCCCTTTACGGTTCGCGCCACCCATCGCCGGGTAAGGTGTTGGGTATCAATTTGCTGATGATAACCGCCCACACGATGGTGGCCAGCTGGCTGGACGACAAAGTGGCCGAAGAGTCAGCTAAGAACGACGCCAACGAACCCAACAGCCTGGGGCCTTGGTACGTCGGCCGCGTTGCTTTCCACGCTGTCAGCTTGATAGCTGAAGGGGCGGCCGTGGCCAACAACGTTAAGCATGGGTGCAAACTGTGATATTCCCATCAGGCACGCTGAAAAAGCTGTACATAGACCGGGAAGACGTGAAGACCCGGCAGGAAGCCGCCAAACCGTGGGTGGTGGAAGTCCAACAGGCCGGCATCGCGTTGAAGTTCCGCGGTACTGCCGCGCTGTTTCTTTTCGCCCACGGGCTGTTCGATTTGAAGCAAAGGCCGCCCATCTGGGTGGAAACGTACGAAACCGTTGAACTGACGGATGGTGAACCATTCCTATGAAACGCAAACAGTACCACCCCAGCCTGGGCGCGAACCTTGTGACCAAGGCCATATGGGACGCGAATAACAAGCGCATGCACGAACGGCCGGACTACTCCCAGGCCGACGCGGAAGTGACGGCTGCATGGTTGAACGGTCGGGACATGCCCCTGGCTACCATGGTAGTTCGACCGGCAGACCCCTGGGACCCCGCCCGGCCGCGTAGTTACGACGGCTGGCCTATTGTGGAACTGCCACTGCGGCAGTAATCTGAAACGGCCTCCGCCCGCTATCGGCCGCCCCACGCGTTAGACCCAGAAAGGGGCATGGTCCGGGGCGGGGGCTTTCTCTCAGTCGTGACCCAGACGATTGAAGCCGCAGAACTTGGCGGCCATCAGCGGAATGATGATGCAAGCGACCATGACGGCCGCGGTGATTAGAATAATTTTCATTTAATCCCCGGAAACGTGAAGTCAGTCACAGACTAGCCGCGACTGACCACACCGTCAAGTGAACGCGTAGCCGTTTCGAAGCTTCCGCGACTCCATGAACGTCTTCCGTGTCGTCTGGCGCTGGTGCCCCACCTGGGCCAGCCACGCGTCCCAGGCCGGCCCGGAACGTTCCGGGGGTGCAGCCACGGTGCCCCGCATTTGGCGCAGGGCGTCGGCCATTAGCCGCCGTTTGATGCGGGCCGACACCAGTATGTGACGGTCGCGCGGCTTGATATCGTTGGCCTGCAGTAACGCCGTTTGGCGCTGGGTTTCCTTGGCGTGGCACTCCGGGGACTTGACCGCATGCGATGCACCGGCCAGCTTTATGATTTGGTCCCGCGTAGCGCCCTTGTGGTGGCGAATGGCCCCGCCCTTGCCGCAGTCTGAACATTTCCAGGGGAAGTACGGCATGGCTACGCCACCGCCGCAATGGCCAGGACAGCGGCCTGCCGCAGTTCGTCGGGGGCCTTCATGGCAACGGGATGCTTGCGGCCGATGGCTTGGCCCAACACCTTCAGGTTGCGGGTTTCCACGGCGCGTTCGACCATGGCCGCTTCCAGCTTGCGCATGCTTTTGAAGTGGTACGACACGGACCCCGTGGCAATTTCGGCCTTGTCCGCAATCATGTTGCGGGTAACGTTGCCGAACCCGTGCAGGTTGGCCAGCTGCATGGCTGTGCCCAGAATTTTCGATTTCATCGCGTGCATTGCGTCTGTCACAAAGAACCCTCACCAGTAACGAAGGCTGAATCACCGCCATCAGCCAGGACCATATAGTGCCAGCGAAGCTGGGCTTGTTCGTGGTCGTCCGTGGGGTCAGGTACCCAGCCGGGGGCCTTACACTCACGGTTGACCGTCTGGGCAATGATAGTGCCCACATCCGCCGGGGTTATCAAGCGGCGACGCCATCCAAATAGGTCGCCAGATTTCAGCATAGCGTTCACGTTGGGCGAATCGTTGCCAAGGCCCCAGCGGATAGGACGCCGGCCGACCCGTTCCAAACACACGTTGCAAAGCTTCTTAGGGTCGGCCACGAAGCCGGCCCCGCTGTTGTTACGATACAGACGTACACCCTTGCGCCCCGCTTCTAGGCGCACCAGTGACTGTACGCCACCTTCCGATTGGACCACCTTCCGGGGCGGGTCCGGCACATAGCCGGGAAGTGTCGCAAGCTCCACAAGGGCTTGACCCGACACCCCCCAGCGTGCCGCCCATTCAATCAGTGTCATAGCGGGGCGTGTTCGTCAATTTCGTGAATGTCTTCCCACGTGAATGGGTCCATGATTCGAACACCGCAGCCCACGCGGATGGATACCCGGTTGAACTTGGAAATGGTGGCTTCCCCAAGGTTCACGCCACACTGCCGGGCGGTGATACTCAGGTACGTTTGCACGTCGGCCAGTTCGTCAGCAATGGCTTGCTGGGCCTGTTCCATGGTTACGTCCCCGCGTTTCACCTTTTTCAACAGGTTGGCCAGTTCCCCCAGTTCGCCCAGGATGGCCCCGCACCACTCCAACGGCGACCAGTCCGACCCGTCCGCTTTGCTGTGGGCTATCAAACCTTTGCCGTTCTTGAACTGCGGCAGTCGCGCCATGTTGGCCGCTTCCAGGGTCGCCAGTGTCAAGTCCGGGCTGGTATATATTCGCGTCATTGCATTACCTTCACGATGTTGTGTTGTGTCAGCTGGGCGCGCACAAGGGTTTCCAGTTCGTTGGCTTCACGCACGCCCAGGGTTTGCGCGGTGCCCATGTCAATACCGAACTGGAAGAAAAACCGTTTAAGTGTCTCGCGTTCGGGGCGGCCCAGGTGGTTGGTGTGCCACCCCGCCCACGTGGTGATGGCGTCACGTAGCGAATGCTGGGCCTGTTGGCGCTCCCAGTGGCGCTTTTTGATGGCCCCCATAATTTCGTGGGACGCGTTGGGCGGGTACTTCGGTGCCAAGTCAATGCGGTCAATTTCCCCACGCAACATCCGCATGACTTCGGGGTCAAGCTCCACCAAGTCCCCGTCCACTTCTTCCGGTGTTGACCGGCCGCGCGGCGGGGGCTTCGGGAACTGGCAATACGGGCATTCAGACAGCACGCGTTCGTACGGCTGAAAACATGCCTTGGCCGGGTCCAACACGCCCTTGTCCCAGTCTGGCGGTGAATATCCGGGGTTCAGGCACACCGTCATGGGTATGGCGTCGTCCTTGTTCTTGGCGCGTTTCTCCCGGCGGTCCAGCGTGTACGCCCGCGGCCGGTCTGGTAGCCCGTGGCGGCCCACACCGCCGGCTATGGCGATGTTGCCCACGTGGTCAATCAGAATGCCGTACGGCTTCGTGGACGCGGCTATGTAGGCAAGCCGCTGTGCCCGTGCAAAGGTGTGCCACGTGCGGTTCAAGTCATCGGCCACCATAATGCGCAGCATTCGCCCGAACTGCTGGGCTACCAGCTGGAACGACGCGCTGGGCCGCGCCATGCTGACGACCGTACACGCCGGCACGTCGGTGCCTTCGCCCAGACAGTCAACGTTGACCAGCTGAATAAGCTTGCGTTCGCGGTACAACCGCATCCAATGGGCGCGTTCCGCAATGGGGGTCTTGGCTTCAATGACTTTCGCCGGGATGCGCGAATCGTTGAACTTGTCACATATCTGGTAAGCCGACTTCAGACTGACGGCAAACGTAATGCCCAGTTCACCTTCCGCGATGCGCTTATAGTGGCTGACCACATCGCCCACGATGGTGCGGGATGATTCGATGCGCTCCCGCGTCATGGCCATGTTTAGTTCGCCGTTTTCCCCTACGGGAATGTCCGACGTGTCAACATCACTTGGCGGGCAGAATATACGATAGTCTGTTAGATACCCGTCGTTTATGATGGCGCGGGCGGATGGCCCCACCACCAGTTTGTCCACGACGCCATCCGCGTGACGCCCCAGGCCCTTGCCATCGGCGCGTAACGCGTGGGCTGTTAGGAGTAGCCCCAGGGCGTCCGGGCAGCGGGCCATGGCTGCGCCGAACTTGTTTTCCCGCAGCGTGTGGTGTCCTTCATCCATCAGCAGCAAACGAACCTGCTTCAACCATCGTTCGTTGTCGTAGCCGCGGAGTGAGTCAACACCGGCGACCCGAACGGCCGCGCTGGGGTTGTAGAAGCTGCGGCCGTGCAGTTCCATTTCCGCTTTGATGATTTCCTGTACGACCGGTTTGGGGGCAATCACCCCGTGGGGTATCTCTTCCCGGTTGAAGGACATGGCTATTTGTGACACCAGTTCCTGCCGGTGTGCTATGCCAAGGGTTGGTGCGTCGAAGTCCTGAGTAATTGACCCCATGACTACCGTCTTGCCGAAGCCGGTAGGGGCCACCCCCATGACGTTGCGCGCCCCTTCGTTCCACGCGCCGTATATGCCTGACTTGAAATGTACCTGCGGTTCGCGAAGCAAAATAGGCCCCCGTGTTGACGTGGCCGTCAAGATAGTGGCAGGATGCGCCCACGTCAACCCCGCAACCGAAGGTACTGCAATGCAGATTCTGATTGACTCAGCCCACGAAACGCCCGCCGGCCTGCGCCATGCGGCTTTGCTGATAAACTACTGGGCCGCGCTGACCGAAGGCCGCCAGTCAGATATAAACGGCGACGGCGGGGAAATCACCCTGACGACCACCGAAACCCACACTGTTGGCGACGTAAGCCACACCGTGACGCATGCCGCCAGCAAGCGGCCGACCCCGCCACCGATTGGACCGGCCCCGCTTCCCAGCACACCCCAGCCGCTGCCCCCAGGCAACAAGCCCGTGGACCCCGTGGTGCATCCTGACAGACACCCCGACGCCCCGGACCCGGAACCGCCATTCAAGGCCGCCGACGTGGCGACGGACCCATATTTGGCGTTTGTCATGGGGAAGAGTGTTCCCGCGGGAACAAATGGAAACCCTACGGTTGCCGCGTCGTCTGTCTCGGGTGCCACCGGAACCCCTGCGCCGATGACTGCGGCGTCTGTGACTTCCAGTGCGTCGGCTGCTGCCCCGGCTGCGGGGAATGCGCCCGTATCGGCCCCCACGGGTACGTCTGCGTCATCGGCCGCCACTGTTGACAAGGACGGCATTGCGTGGGATGGGCGCGTACACTCCGAAACGCGGAAGCTGAACGCAGACGGTACATGGAGATTTCGCCGGAACCTTGACCCGAACGTCAAGGCCACCGTCATGGCCGAACTGGTAGCGGCCAAGCAGGTGCCGCTTCCCCCTGCCGGCGGACAATCCCCTGATGCAGTCGCCGGTAATGTGCCGGTGCCCCCTGAAGCGCCCCCGGTGCCCCAGCAGCCTGTTGCCTCAAATACCGTGCCCACTGCGCCCGACGCCCCGGTGACGCTTCCAGCGGCCTTGCCCGTGCAGCCTGCGGTTAGCGTGGGGGTGCCCGACCCCCCGAACGCGGGAGTGGTGCCGCCCCCAGTCAACGGGTTCCGTGAACTGATGACCAAGATTAACGTGGCCCGCGCCCAGGGGAAGCTGTCCCAAGACCAAGTGGACGCCGCTTGCCGCGCCGCGAATATCGAAGGGGTCACAGCCTTGGCCGCCCAGCCCGCGCTGGTCCCCGCCGTGGACAAGGAATTGAACGTATTCCTTTATGGAGTAGCCGCGTAACAACCCCCTGAACGCGGCCCTTTGACCGGGCCGTCAACTTGTGTATGATGGCCCGGTCGTTTTTAACTCCCCAGGGGTGATTTATGGAACGTATCAATTTCGGACTTGACGGCCCGGTCATCGGTGACAAGCAGGCCGTTCAGTTTGTGCAGCTTGGCCCCAAGTCGGGGCAGTGGCTGGACATAAACGGCGGGCACGTGGCGTATGCTCCGGTGGAAACGGTGGAGTATTTCCCGACCATCGCAGAACACATCTTCCAGCAACGCGGTGCGGCGTGACGGCCCCGCGACCAATACCCAACAGCGAACGCATACAGCAGATTCGCGACGCTGACGCTGCGGCTGGGGAAGACTTGCAAATGTGCCCCTCCGCTTGGCGCGACCGTCGCGACTTGCTGACGTTGTTGGAAGACCGCGAAGCCGCCCTTTCCGCCACGGTCACGGCCCTAAAGGTGGCGCTGTCACAGTGGGAACCCTGGGAAATGCGGGGTTGGCAGTTACAGAAAGCCGGCATTGACTTGGTTTCCCAGCTGGAAGGTGCGCCGTTCGATCCTGTTGCATACGCTTGTTCATTGGAGACAACCACCCCATGAGTGGCAACCACGCAATCATCGCGCCCAGCGCGTTGGCCCTGACCGTTGCATGCCAAGCCTGGGTGCAGCTGGCCCGCGGCCTGCCCCCTGAACCCGACACGGAAGAAACAATGCAGGGGAACGCAGCCGACTGGGTGGCCAAACAGTACGCGGCCGGGAATGAAGTCCCGTACGGAACCCCCATTCCGATGCCGGGCGACTTTAAGGTGGATTACGACATGATACACGGGGCCAAGATGTGGGCCGACGTGTTGGGTTACGGGGCGGTCAGCGGCACCCCGATTGTCTGCGAACGTATCCACCCCACAGACTGCTGGGGTGAACCGGATGGCTGGCAATACTTCCCCATCGAACAGCTGGTACGGCTACCGGACTATAAGTACGGGTTCGGTATCGTTGACGTTTTCGAGTGTTGGCAGCTGATTGCGTACGCCACGGGCATCTTGGACACCCTGGGCCTGGACGACACCCAGACGCATGTGGAATTCATCATTGTGCAGCCGCGGGCGCACCACAAAGACGGCCCCATACGGCGGTGGAAAGTCCTTGCGTCACAGCTGCGTGGACTGGTGAATAAGGCCCACACTGCCGCCATGCGCGCGTGGCCGCCGGGAATGCCCCAGCTGCAAGCGCACACCGTGCCGCCCCAGGCCACGACCGGCGCGCATTGCGTTCACTGTCCGGCCCGTGGGGTGTGCGAGACGTACCAACACGCCAGCGCCAAGGTGGTGGAGTATGTCGGCCGGTCGCAACACGTGGCCCTGGAACCCGAAGCCGTGGGCGTTGAACTGGCCATACTTCAGGACGCGGCCGAACTGATAAAGGGCCGCATCACTGCGCTAGAAGCCCAAGCGGAAGCCCACTTGCGTGCCGGTAAGCGGGTTCCTAACTTCCATATGGAACCCACCAGTTCGCGCCTGGAATGGTTGCCCAACGTGACGGAAGCCGAACTGCTGGCTTTCGGGCAGCTGGTGGGAAAGAGCATTTACAAACCCGAACCACCACTGAACGGAAAGAATTCCCGCGTGGTCACACCCACGCAAGCCGTCAAGGCGAAAATAATTGACCCGGCCGTCATATCCGAATACGCTGCACGTCAGCCGGGCGGTATGAAACTGGCCCGTACTTCAACCACTGAAGCCCGCAAGGCATTTGGAGCAAATCCCGCATGAGTACCCCGTTACGTCAGAACATCACTTTTGACATTGGCCGCTTGTTGTGGGGCAAACCCAGCGACATGCGCGACAAGGACCGCACCGGTAAGCCGCTGGTGGACAAGTCGGGCAAGCCCCGCACGGAATGCGCGTTCGGTGTTGGCTTCCCCAAGAACGGCACCGTGGCGTTCTGGCAAACCGACTGGGGCGCTGTCATCTATCAGGTGGGCCGCGCCGGGTTCCCGAATCTGTTCCAGGCTGACGGTACGTTGCTGCCGGGCCGCAAGTTTTCATGGAAAGTGATTGACGGCGACAGCACCACACCGAACGAGAACGGCAACATTCCCGCCGAACAGGAAGGCTACAAGGGCCACTGGGTCGTGGCGTTCAAGTCGCAGTTCGCACCGACGTGCTACCGCAACACGGGTACCGATGAAAACCCGGTGTTCGTGGAAATCCCCGCCGACCAAATCAAGACCGGGCATTATGTCCGTGTTGCGGGGTCGATTGACACCAATGGCGACCAGTCCAAGCCGGGCGTGTACGTGAACCACGGCATGGTGGTGCATGCGGGGCTTGGCCAGGAAATCGTCAGTGGGCCGGACCCGCATTCAGCCTTCGCCGGGAAGAAGTCGGCAACGCCCGCGGGCATGCAGGCCCTACCGGCTTCGGGTCTTCCCGCAATGCCCGGTACGCCGGCCCCAGGTGTCCCAGGTGCCCCGGCGACCCCTGCCGCGGCCCCAGCCCCCGGTGTGCCGTCTACGCTTCCAGGCGTGCCCCAGGCGGGCGCACCGGCCCCCACGGCGGTGGTCCCCAACACCAGCATTTTGGGCGCTGGTGTTCCGTCTGCAGGGGTGCCCGCGGCCCCTGCGGCACCGGCCGCCCCCGCTGCCCCGGCCCCCGGTCCGGTCATGACCGCCAAGGCGAACGGCGTCACGTACGAAGCCTTCAAGGCTAAGAACTGGACGGACGAACAGCTACGCGACCAGGGGTACATGGTCTAAGGTTCGTTGCGCGGTCTGGCCTGGGGATGAAAAGCCCAGGCGTGGGTAAGTGGTGTCCGGGCTTTGACCCCGGCCCCGCCGCTTCTAACCGGGGGTATTGATGACTGCAGTTCGCGCGGGCGATACGTTCCGCATCGGGTACGGGACGACAACGGCCCTTCCCGGCATGGACTTTGAAACCAAGTCCGGGGCCGGGTATCACTGGGACGCCGAAAGAGGGAAATGGACCAGCCCGCCGGGCGCGGCCAAGAATAAAAAGGGCCTGGAAGTAGTCGGCCGGCGAAACTACATCAAACACCCAACGTTCGGCGTTCTGTCACTCTGCTATGACTTGTTAGACGGTAAAGGACTGCGCACGTGGTACCCCAGTGCCCGCGCGGTACACCTGACACTTGCCGACCGCGCAGACCCGTGGGCGGCCCCCTGGGACCTAATTGACCACATCGCAGCCGGCGGCCTGATATCAGCCTGGAACGCCGGGTTTGAATTCGACGTGTGGAACGAATACTGCGTACCCACCTGGGGCTGGCCAGAATTGAAGTTAGAGCAATTGCGGTGCGACATGGCCAAGGCCCGCGCCCACGCTGGCCCCGGCAGCCTTGGGAAGTTTGGCGAAGTGTTCCGGTTGAAAATACAGAAAGACAAAGACGGCGACCGGCTGTTGAAAAAGTTTTCTGTGCCCCAGAACCCTACGGCCAAGCGCCCCAGTACGTGGATACACCCCCATGAAGACCCGCAGGACTTTACCAAGTTACTTTCATATAACGGCACCGACGTGCTTTCGGAAGCGGAAGCGGCATTGCGCGCCCCCGACCTATCGGCGGAAGAACTGCAAATTTGGTTGGTTGACCAACGGGTCAACTTGCGTGGCATCCAAGTGGATGTGGTCGCGATGGAAAATTGCATCGCGATTGTTGAGCAAGCATACGAAAAATACAACGCCGAACTATGCACATTGACCAACGGGGCGGTGAAGGCCGCCAGTGAACTGGACGACATTAAAGCGTTCCTGAACGCCCGCGGGGTCACGGTCACTTCACTGACTGAAGACTTGGTGGACGAGTGGGTAAAGAAGCTACCGCACGGCGTGGAACGGCGCGTGTTGGAAATACGGCAGCTGTTGGGTTCCGCGTCTATCAAGAAACTGTTTGCGTTCCGACACCAGAACCACCTGGGGCGCTTGTATGATCTATACAGTTATTTTGCCGCGCGAACTGGCCGCTGGACTGGTAACGGCCCCCAGCCGCAAAACCTACCTTCCGGCCTATTCCATTCACTGGCGGAAGTCGAACGGGCTTTGTCGGTTATCTCCCACCGCGTCCTTGAACTGGTGGAATATGAGTACCCAGGACATACGGCGCTTGAAGTGGTTGGGTCGGTACTCCGCGGATTGCTCATTGCCGCCCCAGGATACGAACTGATTTGCAGCGACTACACCGCAATCGAAGGGGTCATCACAGCAGCGCTGGCCGGCGAACAGTGGCGGCTGGATATATTCCACACCCACGGGTTGATATATGAAGCCAGCGCGGCAGCTATCGCTGGCGTGTCGTTTGACGAATTCGTCAAGCATCGCGTGGACACCGGCGGGAAGCCTGAGTACGTCAACGGCAAGCTGATGCACATTGATGGCGGCAAACACCACCCCCTGCGTAAGAAGCTGGGCAAGTTCGCGGAACTGGGGTCCGGGTTCGGCGGTTGGATATCCGCGTGGAAGAACTTCGGCGCGGACGAATTCCTGACAGATGACGAAATCAAACGCGCCATTCTGGCGTGGCGTGCCGCGTCGCCCAACATCGTGGAAATGTGGGGCGGCCAGACCCGCGGGCGTTTCCAGAGTGCGTACCCGGAGTTATACGGCCTTGAAGGCGCCGCCATCGCGGCCGTGACATTCCCCGGTCAACCGTTCTCTGCCGCCACCATCAAAGGCCCCGGCCGTGACGTTATTTACCAAATGTCGGTTGCGGATGACATTCTGTACTGCAAGGTGCCGTCCGGGGGCTTCCTGACGTACCATCGGCCCCGCCTGGAGCCGTCTAAACGCGACTGGGCGCCCCCGTGGGAAGTGCAGCTGTCATACGAAGGTGACAACAAAAACCCCAAGATGGGGCCTATAGGTTGGATCAGGATGGGTTTATATGGTGGCAAGCAAACGGAAAACATCGTCCAAAAAGAAGGCCGCGCGATTCACGCGGGCTATGGGGGGGGCGGCCTTGTCGCGTTGGACGCAGCGGGGTACCGCCCGGTGATTCACTCCCACGATGAACCTTGCGGTGAAGTCCCGATGGGCTGGGGCAGCATTGAAGAGTTTGAAACCCTTATGTGCAAAGCTGCCCATACGCCGGGGTCGTTCTGCTACGGTTGGCCGATTAAAGCGAAGGGCGGATGGCGGGGGCCGCGTTACGGTAAATTCGAATAGTGTGACGCAGTTCTTGACCGTGCCGTCAAATCGGCCCATACTCCCACCATCAGTTAACGGGTACGGGGGTACCGCGTCATGGCCAAGAAACCGTTGTTCGAATCACAGTCCTGCGGTCGCTGCGGCGGGTCGGGGCATTACAGCTACTGCCAAATGCACGGCACGGTTTGTTTCCAGTGCGGCGGTTCTGGGGTTCAGCTGACCAAACGCGGACACGTCGCCCAGCGGTTCTATGACGAACTGCTGACCAAGCGGGCCGGGGACTTCACGGTGGGCGACTTCTACCGGGACGCGGACGGCAAGACGTACCGCGTTGACGAAATCAAGCCCGACACCAACAACCCCGGTTCCATACAGCTGATTTCCAACGGCAAGCCCGGCGTCACGTTCAGCGGCATGTGCTACGTGACCAGCCCGGACCACCCGTTGCGGTCGGTGCCGGCCACCGTGGAAGCCCGCGACGCGGCCCGCGCCAAGGCCCTGGAATTCCAGGCGACGCTAGGCAAGAACGGCAAGCCCAAAAAGGTGAAGCGTACCGACGCCGCGGCCCCCAGCATTATCGACCCAGCGGCCTTCACCTTCGTGGCCGGCGTGTACTTCGGCAGCAACCAAGGCGAAGACTTTGACGAAATCCTGGGCGAATGGATGGCCGAAAAGGACGCGGACGACAAGGCCGGCTGGTACTCCAAAAAGCCGAAAGTGTTGGCCGACTTCCCGCCGATGAACGAACAGGGGAACTTCGCGCGCAAGGGTACGTGTGACCACTGCGGCGCGCGGTTCGACTGGGGCGCGGTGTACGTCCACACGTCGGGCAAACACATTGTGGTGGGCAACACGTGCGCGGACATGACGCTAAGCGTCCCCGACCGCGCGGCCCTGGATACCAACCGCATGAAGGCCAAGCTGGAAGCCCAGCGCAAAGCGTTCAAAATGACCGTGTTGGCTTGCGAACAGGCCATTGCGGGCGACTTCGTATGGTTGTACGCGGAAAAGCACAGCCACCAGACGCTGGCCGACATTGCCCACAAGGGGCTAGTGTGGGGCGGCATCACGGACAGACAGCTGGAACTGGTCAACAGCATCAAATTCGGCGTGAAGGCTTCCTGGGTCGCGGACAAAGAAGCCCGGTTAGCCGAACGCGCCGCTGCCGACAAGGCCCGCGCGGAAGCCGAAGCTGCCGCGGAACCGGTGCCCGAGACGGACAAGCGCATACACGTGCAGGGCGAAGTCCTGACGGTGCGCGAACAGGAAGGGTATATGGGCGCGACGGTCCGCAAAATGCTGGTCAAGACCGCCCAGGGGTTCAAGCTGTGGGGCAGCGTCCCCAGTTCAATCTACGATATCGACCGCGGGGCGAAGGTGGAGTTTGATTGCGCGGTGGAGCGCAGCGACAAAGACCCCAAGTTTGGTTTCTTCACGCGGCCGACGAAGGCCCGCGTGGTCACGGCCCAGGCCGCAGCGTAAGGTGGAGCGATGAAGCAAGCGAAGGTGCATTACCGGGAACCCAGCGACGCGGGCAAGCAATACTTCCCGCGCTGTGGGAATGCTGGGCTGGGGACCACCCAGGTGGAACTGGTGACATGCGACGCATGCCGGCGGTACATACTGCTGGACGTGGCCCCGTGGGTGCGGGACTTTCTGAACGACTTACGGGGCAAGCCTGGGGCGCGCAAGGCGAACGCCGTCACCGTCCCAGCTGGATTGCCCACCCAGGTGGACGGCAAGGTAAAAGGCTTGGGCGACGGGTTTAGACGCGCCTTCAGCCAGCAGTGCGACGCGCAGGAAATTGTCCGCGTATTGCTTGCCGTGGACACGCCCGGCCACGGACCCGTACAGCCAGTCATGGACGACGGCAGGCCGCCGGCTGATGCCGTTGGGGTCAAGGAACGGGAGGTTACGGAATAGCCGCGGGATGCTGGCCAAGTCCGTCACGAAGTCCACGGGGACTTCCAAGCGCCCATAAACGGGGTCGCACCATACCAACGGTGCCCCCAGCCGCCATAAGTCCGGCTGGGGGTCCGCAATCAGTTCTAGCGAAGTCAGGAACACGTTAGCCGCCGGTGGCTTCGATCACGTCATTGATGACAACAGCCGCGGCAGTCTGGGCCTGGGCCAGCGTGGCGTTCGTACCCACCTTGGCTTGCACCGCAGCGCTAAGGGCCGCCAGCAGAATGTCCGCCGCGGCTTGGTCCTGCGGGGGCAGGTTCAGCGCTGCCATTTCGCGTTCCACGACCGCCGAGACGGCAGACAGTGACGCGCTGACGTTGCTGTCAGCTTCCAGGGCCTTGTGGGCAATGGCATTGATTTGGACCGCGCTGATGCCTTTGGATTCGGCCGTACCGACCGCCACCAGAACACTGGCCTTGATGACGGCTTCACCTGTGGGCGACTGCTCAAACGCCGTAAACTGCGCGCAGCCGGTCATGAACGGGAGGGTAAAGAGGCACAGCAG